>Ga0116156_10000657_pt1 | contig 36187 bp, 55 predicted proteins | sample AD_UKC045_MetaG_FD_89891 | JGI IMG/M metagenome (GOLD analysis project Ga0116156, IMG submission 89891) | Active sludge microbial communities of municipal wastewater-treating anaerobic digesters from USA - AD_UKC045_MetaG | ecosystem: Engineered > Bioreactor > Anaerobic > Digestate | place: USA...
AGACCGCACTCCGGTTGATCCATTGCCATGCGCATGTGCCCCACCGCCGGTCGAAAGCAGGTCTCCATCGTTGTTAGCCCCCCGTGGGAAACGCCCGACCATATTCGGCGTGCCGTTCGTCCCGTCACACAGTTGCCATCCGTCCGGAATTGTTGCTTCTGCCCATATAATGATTGACCCAATCGGTAGGTTCATAGCACCCTCATGATGTAGTACAACCGCAGGAACGGCGGGGAATTATCGGCGTCATTGGTGTTTCCTCCAACCGTATGGCTGTGATTACCATCGGTCCCGGAACTACCACTGCCTCCCGAGTGGCCATGACCATCGCCCGCCACGCCAGGGCCGTACTGGTTATCCCATGTGGACGTACTGCCGCTGGCACCTCCAACACTAACACTCATGGCATGCAGATGGGTTCCGTTCGTAGACGTATTTGCCGCTCTGGCATGATTATGCACCCCGCTGTTTTGTTGGACCCCTACGTCATCATCTTTTGCAGCCCCGCGTACGAAATAATCTCGCAGATCTGGAGTACCATTTGACCCATTACAGACCTGCCAGCCGTTCGGGATAGTGGCTGCCGCATTCTTCCAAATTATAATCGCTCCAACAGGTAAACCCATTAGGCCACCCTCCGTACATAATATAGAGTCTTATGCTTTGGCAAATTGGTTGCCGCTTCCGAGTCAGCAATTGTATGCGTGTGCCCACCTGCTGGAGTGCTGCTGCCGAAATAGCCATGCGTATGTCCGGTAGTAGCCGAATTGGTATTACTTTGATTGGACACGTTCGTGCCCCCAGCCCCGCCACTACCGCTGGCGGAAACCACGTGGTTGTGGTTCCCTTTAATCTCTATATTCGGGAAACCATGTACATGTGTCAGTGCACCTGCCGGAGTCAAATCGATGGATGAACCGCCCAGTAGGAAAAAACCACCAGCATCGCTATAAACCTCGTAGCCAAATGGCAACTCGTCCTCCAGGCCGTACCACAGGAAGACGCCGCCAATCGGCACATCGAAACCGGATGGGTTCTGTACGACAATAACTTTCATTTCCTGAATACCATGCTGACGTCGAGACCCTTTGTACCGGTACCAGCCACGTCTATATCTATACGGATCACGTCACGTGTGGCAATGTCGTCGTAGGCAGTATTGATAACCGGTTGCGCTGCGGCATCTGTGGACGAATATTCACCGGCATCAATTGTGATCCTGGTGGAGAGCATGTCGTTATAGGAAGGCGCGGATGTTGCATTTGCCCGGCGTCCTCGCGCGATTTGTATCGTAGGCGTGCCGCTCGAGGATACTGAGTAACAATAAGCCTGCACTGCAATCAGTTCACCGCCAGCCATAACCGGAGGAACGGTAAAATAGATCTTTCCGTCACCGGTCGACCAGACCTCTGTGTCACTCAGTATCTTCAGGAATACCATGGTGTCGTCATTAGCGGTCTCGATTGCTTGCGTCACATCGTAAATGCCCTGTTCAATATGATTCAAATTATCCGCGTCGATCGGGGTTCCAGGTGTGATTACAGATGTTTTCAGCGCGATTTGGACGTTATCCAACAGCGTTGCACCGACGTTATCTTTGACAATGAATCGCTCTGCGCCGTCCAGAATTTCATTTGTCCAGTCAGTTTTTATATATGGCATAGTTCTCCTATTCCTCCACCGGTACACCAACTATGGTCGTTTTTCCTACATAACCGCCGGTTAAATCTGTCGTCATTTTCTCGATAACGCCATTAATTTTACGTCCGTATAAAGTATCAGCGAGCACTTCTGAACCGATATAGGCCGACGGACGAATGAGTTTGACGTCTTGTACATGCCGGCGCTGATAGTAGTCGAAAACACGTTGCGCGATTTCAGGCCCGTTGCCGGAATTGACCATACTCGCATCGCTAATGGTCAGTACATTCGCTTTGACCACCTCGGAAGAGTCCATGTACACGCCATATTTGGTGATCGAGTCGTTGTATACCAACCCTTCTACCAGCACATTTCCAGGACTGAGAACGAATACACCGGCATAGTTAGCCGAGTTATAGGGACTCTCCAGTAATATGGCATCGCCAGACACGGTAACCGAATGCATGGGTTGACTGAAACGTATCTCATGAGTTCCCGGCTCAAGCCAGCCTTCGAACAGCTTCCGTTTAGCATCTCCAAGGGTTATATCATGCATCGATATTTCCACTCCGGTCACTTGCGTACGCAGGCTGATTTTCTGGTCAGTGCTCTGCTGCGAATTGGGAATATCGTAGACCGGCATGACTCCACCCCATTGCGATTGCCGGAAGCGTTTTTTCCATACTCTGGTTCGCCCTGCGTTAGGAACCCCGCAGTAAATGCCGCGTGTCACCGCTCCAATAGCATCAATCCTGCCGAATTTAATTATGCCGTTTTGCCGGGCGCAAAGAATATAGGAACCGGCTGCAAAACAAATCTGTTGCAGTGCTTCGCGATAGGTACAAATCGGTATCCAACCTGTAAGCGGGGCTGTTTCCAAGTCCGGATCAATCTCATAATCTACATCCATACCTGTAAACATCTGCGATAACAGCTCCCCCATGGTGATCGGTTCCAGCCACAAACCACCTCGATAGGTAACTGTATCCAGTAACCCGATTTCGTCCATACATACCAGCTTGATCAGGTTGTCGGTTAAGTTTTCCCATACATCCAGGTAGTAACGCCCAATGAACCGTTCTGACCCGTCAATCACTTCGATGACACTCATGGGTTGGCGATATTGCAGCAAGGAATAATCGCCGGATGGATCAATAATCGAGAAGTCGGTATCATCCGAAAAAAGCTCTACTTCTAATTGGCTGATTGGTACCGTCAGGCTAAGCGGTTGAAATTCCTCAGTAACGGAAGCACTGCGAATCATATCTTTTTCGAAAACCGTATCAGCCAAAATAATTCGTGCTCCTGTACTCATGTTCTGGCTGGCTCCTGTGCAATGAAATTGGCCGTCAGGTTCTTCCAGAAGCGGGACGATCCCTTTATTTTCAACATCTCATCACTGATCCCGCTGAAATAGGCTTCGAATTCTATACTGCCATCTTCATCTGGAACAATGACGGTATGAAACTCGACCGGCTCAGTGAGTTTGTTCCAAAGAGCGGCGTAATCGGACATACCCGCTTGACCAAACTTCAACTTGTAATTGAAATACACGCCGATCAGTTCCCGATGCAACTTGCCGTCGTTGGTCCTTTCTGCCATTTTGTCCAGGAAATCGGCAGTCCGTTTGATCGACACCACCGGAACATTGTAAACGTTGCCGTCAATCACGATAAAATCGGTTGTCATATCAACCCCTTTATCAAACTGCGCCCGATTCTTCCGTTCTCGCGGTCTATATACGGTTTTAGCTCTTGCACAAGTGCGCCTAATGACCCGGCAAAGTTTATAGAAACCCGTTGCTCGCTTTGAAAATTGCTCATTTCATCAGCAACAATCTGCCGGATCAACTCTTCAGGTGCTTCGATGTTACGTCCGCTCTTTTGATCACCCAGCATCGCCAGAAATTCGGCATTGGGTGGGATCACAGCACCTTGGGCAAGCCGTGGGATTTGTGGAGGATCACCGACAGATGGGATGTTGAAGCCAAAAGAACCACCAGCAAAGACAACTACATTGCCAATCTTCATTGGAGCAATATTTATTTTTACAGCGTTAATCTTTTCAATCATCGTATTTATGGCATATACAACAGCTCTTATCATTCCGTTGATATAGTCGATGATCGAATTGACCACACCCTTTACTATGCTGCTGACCGCTTCCCATACACCCTTGAAAATATTCTTGATCCCCTCCCAGGCAAGTTTCCAATCCGCAGTAAATACACCAGTTAAGAATTGCACAATACCACCAATTGTTGTAATGATTCCATTCACAATTCCAACCAGTGCAGTCCAGATATTCATAGCAACCGAACGCACCACCTCAAATCCAATACGGAAAGTTTCCTGCACTGTAGCGACAAATCCACTCACCATGTGTACGATATACTGAATGATTTGTTGGATACCCGGCCACAGGGTAGCTTTGAACCAATTTACGATTGGCATGATAAAACCGGAATATATCTGCGCGGCACAAGTACGGAAAACTTCAGCCAGCCAAGCAATTCTTTCCCCAATCGGCGTAAATACGTTTTCCTGTAACCATGCAATATCTGCCTGTATTTGCACCCAGGCTTCTTGCGCCCAAAGTTTGATATTGTTCCAGGCTTCAGCAGCCCATGTGGATACCGGCCCCCAAACATTTTCCATGAACCATGTTGAAACCGCTGACCACACTGCTTGAATGTTTGCCCATGCATTTATCGCCCAAGTTTTGATGTTTTCCCAGGCAGTTTTGAACTTCTCTGCCAACCTGGCGATTGCTTCAGATATCGGCGCTTCTTCAAACTGCATCGGACCACCACCAGCAACACCCCCGCCCCCACCAGAATCCGGTTCTTCATGTTGTTGCAACACATTGATTTCATCAAAGGCAGCCAATGCCCCTTTAGCAGCTTCTCCCTGTCTTTCTGTGTTTTTAGCCGCCGCTCCAGTCGCCTTAGCCGTTGCTTCTGCACTTCCTTCCACATATTTCATATAAGTTGATTGCCCTGTAAGCGCCGCAATAAACTGCGCAGCTAAATTGATCAAACGAGTCAACCAGTTAACGATTGTCAGTATTGCCGGAAGTGCTGCATTCAGCAAAGTACCAAACGCTCCCAGAAATGCGCTTTTTAATCCATTAAACGCACCTTGAAGTTGGGTAACCGTGGAATAATATGCTGAAGTTTTGCTTATTGAATTGGATAGTGCATCAAATATTTTTTTACCCATAGACACAGCAGCTATTGCTAATCCAACCATCGCCCCCGCGGCAACAGCAAGACCGGCACCCAACAAGCCAATCGCCGCCACAGTTCCCATGACTGCACCTTTCGCCGCGTTCATTCCAGCTTGCAAAGCGGTACCGATACGCTTCACACCCGCTGAAAAGTTTTTCGTTTCAATGCTTGTATCTATTCGAATTGAACCGTCAAAACCTGCTGCCATTTGTTAGTCTCCAACCGGATACTCAGTATTAGAAGCGCCCCGCTTATGCCTTCCATGAAAAAGTTTCAAGAATTCAGCTTCTTTCTCACGCTCTTCCAGTGTTCGAACGTCCAATTCTGGAACATCAAATCGATCACCCATTTCATGTGCCGCCTGTCGTTCCTCTTTGGTGGCTTTTCCAGTTTTGACTCTCTTGCGAAGAGCCACCAAATTGCAGAACGCCGTTTCACTTCCCAAATCCGAAAACAGCGCAAGGAATTTCCACCAATGCAGATACTCAGTATCAACGAGGTCAATGTTATGCGTTTGCTTGAAAGCAGAGAAAATCAGATCTGAATCCTGCGAGAAGGAATACAGTCGCGGGCCGCTGCCGCCTTCTTCACCCGAATCGCTGGATTTTCCGCCATCCAGAAACTTGACCGCCATTTGAATAGCTTGCACCGTATCATGCGGTAGCTTTGGATACAGATTTGCCAGAAGAATAGCCCGCCGTTCGAAATTGGTCAAAGTTGTATCTTCAAACGCAATAATCGCCAGCAAACAATGTCGGAAGTCCGTATATATTGGATATTCCCGACCATCTATCTCTACAGCAATAGGTAATTCCTCGACAAGTAAATTCATCGCATAACTTTTGGTTTTGCCTTTCGTTTCGTTGTCCCGGGTGGAGTCGGTACATACTGAGCAACCTTCTGTGAACGGACACTAGTAACGAACGGCGTAACACTCTCAAAAAATTGGCCAATCGCTTCCAATGACAAACGTCCATCGAATAACATCTGGCTTGTTCTGTCTCCAAAAACCCGATCAATCCCAGCGCACATGTCTTCACACATGTCTTTCATAAATTGCAGCCGTTCGGGGATATTCACAGGCAAACCATGACTGTCTACGTCCTGAACCTTGTCAATCTTCTCAGCTCGTTTTTCGTATTCCGCTTGCTTTCCCTCAAAATCACCCAGCAACGCGTAAAACCGATCAACGAAAAGCGTATCTGTTGGATCAAAAGACAACACCTTTTCAGGATCGTCGTTGATCATCACTCGCTTAATGGTTGCATCAGTTCGTAACGATTCCATACTAATCCTCCGGAACGTAGGTTACCCAAACGTGATAAACGGCCGTCTCGACATCCTCGACTTCTACGGTGACCGTCACATGGTTCACGCCTTCCACCCAGGTTGCCGGATCACCAGAATCCACCGGTGTTTCGCCGTTGAGAATAACTACAGTCGCTCCATCCACAGTTGATGTTGCGGTAATCGTATTTGTCGCGTCGGTTGTGCTGGCCGTGTAAAACAACCAGGCTGGATCAAATGTTGGACTTAAAGTCAGTGCGCCTACCGCCAACGTAGTCAGGCGCGCAACTAAGGGCTCGGTGTAAATGCACTGGTTGTCGGGTTGAACGTGCCAACAACGGCATCACCGATAAAGTTGATTGTGTAATTGAGCTTGTTGCTCACCCCACCGTCGCCGCCAAACGTGTCAATGGCAATGGAGACATTCTGTTTTTCGGCAGGATACTCACTGCCTACAGGGTCCTCATACAGATACACCATCACAATATCAGTTTTGGCAGCATCCAGAACGGCACGGATTTTCCGCAACCCATCAATAAAATCAAATACTTCATCACCTTTTTTACAGGACATTTCAACCGGAAACTGCGGACGGTACGACTCTACTTCCGTTGTCCCGCTGTCCTGATGGATGTAAGTTTCTTCACTCGTTTGCGGATTGTAGTTAACCGTTCCTGTCGTTACACCATCACCGATCAACGCATAATCGGCTGTTCCATCGGGTTCAATATTCAAAAACGTTTGAAATTTACTTCTCTTTACTGTATCTGACATAGTCTTTATCCTTTCTTATTCTGGTTCTTCTGGTTCTTCAGGTTCTTCCGGTTTCGGCACTTCATACCGTGCTTGTTCGTACTGTAATCGGCAAGTAATTTGATAAATACCTCTATCGCTCTCACCTTCTTCAAATAGATAGCCCCAATTGGTTGCTTCAATCAGGGTTGCTTTTTTGCCAGCGCCCAGGTCGGGCAAAACATCACTGTCTGTTTGACTTTCCAGCCAGTCCGCGAATGCCTCGTAAAAACCTTGATTTTCCAACCGCGCTAAGTCGTCGGCGGTTGACTCCATGGACTGAAATGCAAACGGATACTCGCGCAGACTGCCACCGTTGATGTAACTCTCAATGATTTTGTTGCCTGGCAGCGGCACAATCGAATACTCAGTTGGCACATTTCCTAGATATTGCACCCACACTGGAGCATCCGATTTGAGACCGGAATAGGTTTTCAAATAGGTTCGTAATGCAGATAAAACGCTCATTCTGAACCACCGCCTGCCAGCTTTCGAACACCATCTTCCCAGTGTTTCGCACGTAACGCTTTACATCTTTCAAACCAAAACGGACCCCGCAATGGGCCTGTAACACTCCCTATCTTGCGAGGTGTGAAATATTGTTTCCTGGCATACGGTGCGATGTAAGCTACAACGCCTTCACCCGGTACTGTGCCCAAAATACCGCTTTTGATAAGCATTCCGGTTCGCATTGGCACAAAAGGTTCACAATCTGCTAGTACTTCGTTATCAAGCCACTTCTGCGCCTTACTGAAGCGCCCTTGCCATTTGCCACGAAAATTGAGATTCCAGCGTAATTCAGCCTTACCGCCAGGCGTGATAATGATTGATCCGCGAGGTGTTTCGATTTTTGGGGGAGTCATTACGACGCTCCAATTTGTAAATGCTGCATTTGCTTACTTCCATAATCGCGGGTGTAGACCCGTCGCACAGTAACAACATCTGCATACTTCTTTTTGAGAGCTGAAATCGTAAAACTTGGGCTGATCTCATCACTGACCAAACCCTTCACCAAAACGTCGCCCTCTTTGATACTGAGTATCGCGCTTGAAAACGGTACAAAAACCGAAACGTCATCAGCCTGCATCGTTCCATTCGCGGTAACACGGACAGCGTCCAAGTTTTCCCACATCACACCAACCACTTGAACCCGTGTCCAGCTTTCAGCGCCAGAAACTATGCTCTTTTGATAAACAGTCATGTTGTGCGGTGTTTTCAACTAGCACACTCCGCGATAGAGTAATTCAGTATCAAACAGGTATAGCTTGGCTACGCGCAAAAACTTATCATCATCACTCATCGTTGCCGTCGCATTCTGTACATACGACACAGAATGATTACCGACCCGCTCACTGGCAACCTCGCCGCCGCCGTTATTCTCAACTTTATCCAGTTGTTTCACGAGCTCGGCAATCCCACAGGTAGCAAGTTTGATTTTTTCAATGGTTTCATCATCTTCATTTGCTTCGATTACAGTCGCCGCGCGTCCAAACGTCACCTGGTCAACAATCGCCGATGCCCGCATAGCCAACCTTGGAAACTCAGCTTGAATAAGCGTTGTTCCCAGGTATTGAGTTGTGTAAAATTCAAAATTGGCGTATGCGGACATCAGTATTTTCCTTCAGAGAGGGATCACCTCCCTTCAAAAAGGTTAGAATACAATCCAGTTGATCACATCGCCGGCAGTCAGGGTGTACCCAGATGCAGTCGAGGCCACGGTTAGTGTGCCACCCGAAAGCGTCACAGTTGCGCCACCAGTTTCCACGCCGTCACGGAAAATCTGGACAAAAAATACCGTCGCCGCTGGTTTGCCGGTAGCAATAGCAACCGCGCCACTTGCATAGGTGAGTGTGCCAAACGCGGGCAACTTGCTTAACCAATCTGCGCCTTGTCCTAAAACAGTTCTACTCATTCGGTTGCATCTCCTTCATAGTAATCCAGGTAGATATTCATCTTCCCGGCTGTTAGCGCTACACCGGCAACGGTAACGGTAATCTCTTTGGCGGCAGTGCCAATCTTGATTCCCGTGACTTCTGGCGTGTTGTTTTTTGGTATAATGGCGTGCAATCCTGCATCCCATGACGTACCGGTTGCAATGGCGGTCGCGGTAATGATGTCGTTAGCCCCCTTCACGCTGATTGCAATAGTAGCCGCATCAGCAACACCGTCCGCGAAAGTTGTATTGACATCCACAACCCCGCCAACGATGATCGCATTGGCCGGAATACTCACACCTGTTCCATGCGCTCCAATGGCTGCGCCGGAAGAAGCATCAAACACCGCTCGCGCAGTTCTACGCACACCATTCCCGTAAACAGTACCAATCGGCGCCAAAGCCGCAAAATTGTCTGCAATGTCCTTCAACCACCCGGCGCCAAAAATCGATTTAAGTTGACTCATTCATCACCTTCTTTCGGCTTATCGGCTTTGGGCTTGACTGAAACTTTCGGCTTATCGGCTTTGGGCTCCGGCTCTTTAACTTCTACATAACCAGCAGTCTTGAACCGCGCTACATCACCCGGATACACAACCTCAACGGTGATACCGTCCTTGTAAAGCTTGATCATGACCACCTCCTTTACGATGCTTTGATGTGGCTGTAGATGCCGGTAACTTTATTCTCCAGAACGAAAGCATCATGATAAAGGCGACTTTGCACCAACCAACCGTCAGTAGTTTGGTTCGTATCAGGATCGAAAACCTTGGTGATCTCAAACTTGATCGGTTGTACAACGGCGCTGGGATGCATCAGCAGAAAGTTAATATCGCGTCCGGTTGAAGCTGTCTTGCTGTAGCCACCCGCCGAAGAACTTGCACCTGCATCCAGGGTAATGCCCTTGTAAAACCGAGACTGAGGAACCTTGACAACACGCACACCATCCAGCGAACTTATGCGTCGGTCAAATACACTATCATTGGCGAGAGTACGATTCAATGCAGCCTCCAAAGCATCTGCACAGGTTGAAGAAAGATATAAAATCCGTCCCTCTTCCGGAACTTCAGCTTCATCCAATATTGCCTTTGCTTCGTCGATAGCCGCTAAAACGGTAGCTTTGTCCAGTGTAGCCGGTGTCCCAACCTCAGTAATGCCACTCCAGCTCGCATACTTGCTGAACCGGTAAGCATCAATTTCAGGAACAACTTTCGTTCGATAAAACTCGCCAACCAATGTTCCAAACGCCATGCCCAACGTCTCTTCGTTGTCCATACGATCAATCGTAAAGGCGCGACCACGATCTTGACTGAGGGTCATGGTTTCCCACGTGCCGGTAACATCGCCAGCGGGAAAACCGGTAGAACGGCTATAATTGCCCAAGCCAACCATTGAAGTTTTGAATACCTTGACGGCATTTGACCCTTCAAAACCAACTGTCATAACCTGGGCATCCATCATGGAAGTCCGGCTTAACATTTTGTAAACTTCATCAAGAATCGCCTTAAAAGTGGTTACTAATGCGATAGAATTTGCCATTCGTTATTACTCCTTTGGTTCTGGTAAACCCGCCGCACGGCGTGCAGCCGCAAGGATCGGGTCAGTCAATATAGTTTTGCTATTACCCCCCGCCACAATTTTCGGAGCGGGAGTATCCGACTCGAACAGGTAATCATTTTCAGTCTTGATCTTGTCAAGCTGGTCTTTCAACCCAACAATTGAACCATCTGCATCGTTGAGTTTTAGTAACTCAGTATCGAGGAGCGCACGTACGGCTTTGTTGTTTTTGGACTTTGCGCCGGCAAGTGCACCATCAAGCGCATGGTCGAATTTCAGTTTTGCTAATTCTGCTTGTGCGGTCTGTTCAGCTTGTTCCGCTTTCGCTTTCCACTCATCAGCACTTTTCTTGACACCTTCGATGTCCATACCTTTGAAGCCTTCGATTTGCTTGCTGGCTTCGCTCAACTGCGTTTTCAAGCCGTCACGCTCGGTTGTGATTGTTGCAAGATCAGTTTTGTGCTTCTCCACGTCTTTACCGTGTTCAGCCATGATCTTGTCAACCAACTCATCTGTCGCACCTTCACCTAACAACTTTTTCAAATCTTCTCTCTTCATGATTACTGTTCTCCTTATTCAATAACTACGCTTTTTGTACGTGGTCGCGTCCACTTGGCTTCCCGGTTGTACGTCCGGAAACGAATGGCAGGAATCAAAAAATCCCACCCAGAGAAAAAACAAGCTTTAACCTGTTCTTTCGCCGGGTGGGACTTCCAGCAAATGCCCTATTCAGTTGTGATTAGTATAGCATAAGAACAAAAGAATTTCAACTATTCAAATTGAGGTATTGAATTCCGATCCAAAAAGTCGTATAATATTTGTAGGTTCTGAGGTGGGAAGTCGCTTCCCACACCGTCATAGACGGGAGATGACAAGTCGCGCAATGTCGTACGGGACCCCAAACTGGTGAGAGATTGGTGGACGCCAACTCAAGGCCAGTTTTTATTTTGCCTTCATCCATCTATCTTTCATTCTCCCATCCTCGTGAAACAAGAATTTCTTGTTCGCCCTAAACATAGTCCAAATTTTTGCTTTGTTCTTTTTGAAATTGATTACCAGGCTTAGGAACTCGTTTTCTTTTTCGCCAATGTAGATGATTTGCGCTATATTTATACCCCTTTTTCCAGAATCTCTAGGCAAAGCATCGATGTATAAGGGATTCTCGATTGCTTTCAGAATTAAATCTTGGTTTCTTGGCAACCAATCTCGATCATCCGGATGTATCCGCCATATGTGATCTTTGCCTTTTTCATCAAGAATAATATTTTCGGCTTCCAATCGATCATTACCATATCGTTCTGTTAGATCAAAGGGTTTGCTATAAATCGTCTCTGTTTCTTTTGATTTAAGATCAAACAGCCTCCCTTGCTGTGCTAACCGCAAATCACGATCCACACTCTCAGGAGATACAAACGCGGGCACTTGTTCCCGCTCATACTGTCTGTGCCACTTGATACCCTCATCTTTATACTGAGTATTCATCTGCTTGATGAAGTCGCGCATTTCGCCCTGATAATGTTTAACTTTGCTGGTCTCAAACCCATTATCTAACCCGGCAGCTTCCAAAGCCCCCGCTTGTCGCTTCCAATGCCTGATCTTACGCTCAATCCCCCGCTGTACCTGGGTGGCTTCATACACGCTCATTTCTTTGCCGTTGTAGGTGACAGTTTTGTTTGCGTAGCTTTCCAACTCTGCATCGGAATATAACTGCTCACTTATGCCTTCATAGTATGGATAAAATGAATGGCAGTCAGCGGCAGTTGATCCCGCACAATCCCGTAGCAGTACCATAACCGGTAGAGCTAATAAAATCAGGATAGTCGTTTTCAACTGCCTTATTTAACATTTCTGTCATTGTTATCACCTCCCTTCGCGGCCTTTACAGCTAGTTCGGAATTCCATCCATTTCTAGATAAGAAGCTCCACATATTTGTAGGCTTTATTCCAATTTTGTTTGCCAGTTGCGTAATCGTGAGGGTTTCCCCACGATAGTCTACTTTATGATTCGATGATCTGTTGTTACATTGTGTCTTTGCATCAACCCATCTGCAATTAGATGGCTCATAATTTCCGTCATTATCTATACGATCAATTGATAGGTTATCCGCATACCCATTATTCATAGCCCAGTTATGGAAATTGTGAAATCCGTTTTCAAGATTATCCCATTCTTTGCAAATATTGATTCCGCGACCACCATAACGTTGATAAGCCCTATCACTTCTGCTGTGACAACGCCGCCGCATTTTTCTCCATATCTCATAAATTCGGCTCCCAAACATGCCGTGCCTATAATTCCGAGCAGCCATTCTTTCGGAGACTTTACACCCGCAAGATTGGGTTGCTCCAGTTCTCAATAAATAGCTTTCAACTACGGTAAACTTGCCACAGTCACACAAGCATTCCCACAACGAATTTCCGCTCTTGTTCGGCCCATAATATGCCACTACCGTCAACTTTCCAAATTTTTGTTCCATAAGATCGATTCGTTTTCTCATTTCATATACCTTTCGTGCTATTTATTCGGTACACCTTCCCTTGAAAAAGTTCATGTGACGGTCTTGCTCCAATGTGCGCGCTTACTTGAACTAAAGTACAACCCATTTCCCTTGCTCTGGTAAGTTGCAGCTCCGCACATGTGGTTGTCACTCCCGTCAAAACGGTTCTCCGCATTGCTACATCCAATTGGTCGCGTTTGCCGCTGGCGTAGTTGATCGTCTGCAAACCTTTACTTGCTACATCTTTGACCGCATTACGGATGGCGCTAATGTAATCGAAGGCGCCGCTTGAAACTTGCATATATGCCAAGTCAGCGGCCTGTACAAACAAATCTTGCGCGCTCAATGCCGTAGTCATAGTCAAATTCCGCATGACGTTGCCTGTTTTGCGAAGACCAGCAGCCAAAACCTGTGCCATTGCTGGGGATAGATTCAACGGAAGCGGTTTCAACCCAGCAGCTTTGTAAATAGCATCGTCAAAAGTTGTCGCTCGAACACCAGCAGCTTTGAACAGCTTTTTTAATTCGCGTTCGCTCTTACCGGTAACTTTGGACAATTCATTGAGTGCGTGTTCATAAACTTTGCCGCTTTCAATCAATCGCTGCATCTGCCAGGCTGCCGTACCGGTGGCAAAGTCCAGACCTGCCAGACGCCGGGCGATATCATTAATTACCGATTGCATATAGCGTTCGTACAGATCTAAAATTGGTTCACTAAGTGAATCAATCTGGTCAAAAGTTAGCAATTACGCTCCCTCAAACAAATCGGTTTCTTCAGTTTGCAACTCAGTATTTGCTTCAATCACTTTTGCTCGTGCGGTTTCCTCATTCTCGTTGAAATGCTTCATGCGGAACTCAACCTTACCCATCAACCGTTCACGAACAAGCTGTAAATCCTGCGAAAACTGCGCATTTTTGTCCACCAGCACCGAATCATCGAACTGCATTGATACTGAGTATTCGCCGCGCGCTGCCAGATTGCCAATCGTCACCCAGGCATCCATTGCGTAGATCAAATTTTCCAATGCGGTCTGTAATGCCTTCTGGGTTCCAACAATCGTTACATACGTTCGCTGCCGGCTGATCTTGATTTCGGTTGCTGTCTTGACCTGGATCGCCGGATCGCTGATCGTGCCATATGCCAAACCACAGGCATACTCGATTTTCTTCAGCACCGCATCCAGACCAGCGCGAATTGACGCTTCCCGAAATTCCGGGCTCCATTCTTCAAAGAGGTCTTCATTGGCATTTCCGGAAGTATTCAGCGCCCGGTAAAGTCGTTTATCTGGCAGGATTGGATTGCCTGTTTTCTCGTCCTTTTTGAACGCCAGTGTATCTACATAAAGCGCACGCTTACCACTTTCAAACTCCCAAAGGAGATTTGACCATATTTCATCTGCCTGCTTGATTAGCTCAACCGCACGACTATACCCGCTCACACCCAGAGGGGACGTAGTATCAATCGTATTGGCCAATGGGAACTTGAAATATGCAAACAACGGACGATCAACGCCGGTGATATAGGCTTCCGGCTGCAACTCTGCCCAGCGTGCAACCGATGACAACTCAACCGGTGTTCCAAGCGTTTCACGGCTCGCTGATTGATACGCCTTATTGACCACCCGATACTGAGTATCCGAATAGTCGTGATGTTCCAAGCGAGTATAGTATTTGTCGCCAATTTTTTCCTGATCTACAAACACGGCTGCTAGCAGATCGCCGTTGCTGTCAAATCGCACCGGATAAAACTGATCAGCCTGGATAAAATCAACTGCCAGTTTGCCACCGTCAATATACGGTTTGAATACCAGCCCACCTTTGGCGATGGCATATTCCACCTCGGTTTGTAGTTTATCCAGTACTGTCCGGTCAAACTCGGCTGACAGATAATCCGCTCGCCGACTGCCCTCGATGATCACCTGCATTTCGATGGTGACAGTTGCCGCCAGTTCAGCCGCTACAGTCGCTCCAAGATTGAGACTCTTTATCGTTTCGCTCAGCCATGGCGATTTGTTTTCATACATCCGTGACCAAAGTTGTATTGCCTCTGCCATTGGCGAGCTGATTGCCGGCTCAACTCCAACCGCTTTTTTGATGGTTTCTTTTCCAAACATTCTATTCCAAACTCCTTTCGCCCAACTGATAACCGGATCAAAAATCATTAGTTCGTTCCCCTTTCGGCGTAACGCCAAATATAGCCGCCAGCGGATTTATGTTTACCACGACAGGTTGATGGTATATTTCCCGGACTAATTCCTAATATGCGTGCGGCCTCAGCTATACTTTCATACTCAGCAATAAAACTACCATCCTTTGAGTATTGTTTTATGCACCGCATATTTGCCACTTTTCCACCGTTTGAAAAATACGCCCTTAATCCCTCGCTTACTTTTTGTTTGATTTCTTCAGTTCTTGGCCTTGATGGTTGTTTATTTTTTTCATAATATTTTTTTAATCCGTCGCTTATCTTTTTTTTGGTAATATCGTTTTTTGTTTTTCCAGTTTGAGACCGAGATATTTTGTTTTTATGTTCATCTGAAATAATTCTGCCCTTTAATGCCTGTGACATTTTTTGCCGATATTCTTTTGTAATTATTCTGTTTTTGTTTGCTTTTCCAACAGCTTTTTTAGTTTTTTCCAAACAAGCAACACCAAGCGTACTACCAGCAATCCTTGCAGTGTTATATTCCGGGTGAAGCACATCTATGAAAAATTGTTCTCTTGGTATAAGCAAAGATTGTTCACAGCATTCCAAGATCGAAAACTCAAAGCAACCTTCACCATATTTTTTCCAAGCGTTTTGAAGATGCTTACAATGATGGGTTCCCCTTCTCAATCGTTTTTTATGATCCACCCAACGCAATTTGATATTAATGGCGGAGCCAATATATTGCTTACCATTGATCTTGTTAACAATTTGATAGATGCCACTCTCGTTCTTATTCACCACGTCGTCTCCAATGCAAATTAGTTGCATATCTAATTGACGCAATCGCATCGTCTTTCTCGCGTGGATATGCTTCTAAAATTTCTCCATCTTTTGTGCGTTCATAAGAGTAATCAGTCATCTCCTCCACTGTGTAAGGAACGCGCTTAGGGTCTAAAACAATTTCCTTGAGACTTTGAAGCCACTTAACTGAATACTTGACAGAAGAACTTCCTTTTTCCGCACCGCGGGCAGTAGCGCCATATGCCCTAAAATCAGCCACAGATTTGGGTTCCGCAGAGTCACAAATTATCAGATCGTTGTTGTTATACCCATATTCAACGATTGCTTTATACAAATCCTCATTTGATGTTTTCCATTTGCGAACCTCACCAATCACATAAAGAATATGATTTTTCGCGTCATAATGAACTTTAGCCATATGCGCCGGGTGCGGAAAATAACCAAAATCCAATCCCCATAAGATATTATCGAAAGTGGCAATTTCATCATCTGTAATCTTACGAATGGTAAGATTGGTAAACACGTTATCACCCAACCCATTAACTTCGCCCAAGTATTCATGTTCATAAGCCGCTGGGTTAGTTTCCCGCAAATGTTCCGCTTCATCAATGAACACTTGCCCTAGCCATTCGCGGGGAACATCCAGATAAGTTGAATCGTGCTGATACTGAGTTTCTTTAGGGATGAGAATATATTTATTGATCCAATTCCCTGATGTCCGCGGTGGATTGTATGTTTTGAAAATGTATGCTAAATCTGTGCCACGAATAACCGATTGGGTGATGTTACGAATTGCTTCTTCCCCATAGAACTCGCTGGTTTCCTCAAACCAAACAATACCAATAGCACCAAATGTCGGCTTGATTGATTTAATTTTGCCCGGATCATCAGCCCCCCGAAAGTAAATTTTTTGGTCAGTCGGCAAATAAGTAATTTCTAATGGCGAAACTGTATATCGAAACTCATTTCTAAGCCCTAATTCATTGATCGACCAAATAAATTGAGAATAGACAGAATCTTTCAAAGTATTCGCCACTTGCCGAACCGCAAGCACATGCATACTGGGATTGTTTTTCAACAAACAAAGGATCACCAACGAGGCAAACGTAGATTTTGTTGACCCGCGCCCACCTTTCAAAATGTACTCAGTATGTTTGTGTTTTTTTATGTCGCGATAAACATTCAAGAATGTCGAGGCAAGACAATCAGCAGGCAACACAAATTCTCCACTCTCTGCGCTTCGATTGGCCATATCAACACCCACAAACCTCGCCATGGCCAACAGTGCTGCCTGTGCATCATGGAATTCGATTATTGGTCGGCCTTTGCGGTCATAGCGCAACCCTTTTACTAGGTGCCCATATTTTTCAAACGTATTCCAGTTGACACCAACCGCTTCGTACGATTGCTCATAAACCTGGTGCCCATCCACGATCAATGGATTACCTTGCGTATCCAACACGGGTATAGGTTGATTCTGGCTATCAATCTTCTGCACCCAATCAAAAATGTAAAAATCCGCCTTATTTAGGGTTGCCTGCTGGCTAATCCTGACTAAGACCTCATCACCTTCGATTTGTGATTGTTTCAAGCGCGTACTGATGGCTTCTTTGATAGCGGGCAATTTCAGCAACTTATATCCTTGTTCAGCCGGATGTTTATAGCCCGCTTCCTGCGCTGCCCTGGTAGCGTTCCAGTATTGGATGTACAGATTTATAAATACTTGCTGCTTACGTGTTAGCTTTGCCACTGCATACTCAGTATCCTACTTGCTGCATTCATCCGCTGCCGGCTGCCAGTCGTCAGGTTGCCAGCATGGATCATGACCCAAGGTCCCAATTTGATCAACCAAACATTGAATGCCTTTCATGAGGACAACCATTCGCTGACCATACGACTGAATAATTTTTTTTTGCCGATCAAGCTGTTTCTGCATACTTTCCACTTGTTTGTTCAGTGGTTCAATCAGGCTGGTCGCTGACTTAACAATCAGATCTGTTGTTTCGGCTTCTGTTTTTCGCCGAAGAAAAAGACCAGTGATGACCGCGCCAATAATGGCACTTGCTGCTGCAATTAGTGCTGTCCAAATTGTTTCCATTTACCCTCTATGATGTTTGCTGCTTTGTTGGAAAAAACTTGCTGATGAATTGGTGAATATATCCGGCGCCCATCCCAATCGCGATTCCTGTAATGACTATTCCGTATGTCATCACCTGCCCAGGAATACCCATAAACATGAACAACAGATATAACAGATCAAATTGATATACAAACGCGCCGATGATCCCAGCTACAACCGCGAAATAAATTAACGTCCATTTGTATGGCTGTAATACTGGGAAATGATCCACGATCCTGCCAAAAAGCGCTTCAATTAACGTTTCGACCAAAAACGCCAATGCCAAGATCACCGCCAACACACCTAAAACAGTTTGTACTTCCATTTCTTTCACTCCTTTTCTGAGTTAAAACAAAAACGCCCGACACATGCCGTTTGGCACATCGTCAGGCGGGACACCCTAACAAACCCTATAAAGTTGTCAGCCCCTATCGTTTGTCATTGTATCATATCCGTATGCATGTTTTCAACTAGTTTGACCAGCCGCTCTAGTTGTTGGTCGGATACGGACCAATAAAATGTCGCTCCACAATGCGGACAGACACCATGAGCCTTACGAAGAAGCACTCCACCTAATTGCAAAAACTCAATATCGCTGCCTGGTACAGTAACACAATTGCCCAGTTCCCGCTTGCACTCGTTACAATAGACTTTTTCCATATTGCCAGCCTTTCAGCTCCAATTGTTCAACATACCAAAAATCGCTTCTCGATCACTGCACCCATGCAAACGCGCATACAAATTCACAACATCAAGCGGCTTACTTGTGCATCCTGAAAAACATCCGCAAACCCCACGCTGAACGTCGATCCAAAACGATGGTGATTTATCCGCGTGAAACGGACACTTTGCGCGCCACCACCTGCCATCCCGCGACGTTCGCGAAGCATCCGGAAACCAATCCAACAAATTATTGTGCTCTCGCACTTGCCGGATCATATCCCTCGTTGGGTCGGGAACGTTGATTGCTGACTCCCAAGGGTCGTTACCAGTCGCCCGTTTTGCCGCTACAATCGCGCCAATCCCAGGATTTTGAAACTCAGTATTCTCCGCGCTCGTTGCTAACAGCTCTGCCGGCAATATCTCACTCAGCGTACCGATACTCAGTATTTCCGCTCTGTCATCGACAGATGTATAAACGGCGCCGCTCGGATGAATACTCGGCGGTACCAACACATAGCCACCTTGCGCTTTTATATCAATCCCCGGCAGTTTCCGGTTCAGCTCCCGTTCTTTGGTATATACATACACATGTACACCTCGTGCGGTCCTTACCTGGTACGTCTGGTCAGCTATAACTTGCGCCCAACCACCCTTCCTTGCAACCCATAACAGCCACTTGTTATACACGCTCAGATTATCAAAGTCCAACACAACCAGATTATTCCACCCAACGACAACCCCAATATTCCGTAGTCGCGTCGAAAACCACTGTTGCAACTCAGTATCTGTTGGCAGTCTAGTTTTGTAGTCTTCCCACTTTCCATCTGGCAACATACTTACTGCCGGTCGTTTATCCTTGTAACGGATAGGGATGACAGCGATATGAAGTTTTATGAACTTTTCAGCATACTCCAGTAATGTTTTCATACCGTTTTCCTGTCAAAATTTGATTGTTTTTTCATTAAATTTGCTTTCAATTTCAATCTTTCGATATCGAATTTTGTTCCGGTTGTCCGGATGTTCCATGAATTTCCTTTAAATTAATTAAATGTCCCATTGTAAACATTCCTATTAATTACTTTTAAAGAACTTTTTAAAGGAACATAAGGAACAAAGGTAATAAAGGAAAGAACAACGCCTAATATTAGAACATTATTAATATATTTTTGATCCAGTACTTCCGGAAGTTTCAGATAAAACCTTTTTTTCATCTTTTTTTTCTCATTTTTTGGCATTTATGGAATATAAATAGTTGCGGAGTGTTGAATTCCGTAATAGCCCCAAACAAGTTGGTTATTTCGGTTGCGTCGCTTGCCTTTTTTCAGTCCCATTTTTGTGGCGGCAGATGAAATACTGAGTGTGAGCAATCGCGTGGTACTGCGTACAGCACCTTTACTGGGATCTTCCAGCACATAAATAATATCCGTTGTAGACGTCCACCAAGCATGATTATCCGGATCAATATCAAAATATTTTTTAATCAAATCTTCAACCGGGTCTTCTACGTCATAGAAAATATTGATCTCATTCGCGCGGGTTCGTTCGGTGGAAGAGATTTGCCAGCTTTCCCCGGCCAGGTATGCGGCCATTGCTTCGGCCCATATTTGGTTGACATCGCAACAATCGCTGTACGCCCAATCAATACTGAGTATCTTGCTGATCAAATAGCGACGGCTGCCAGTTGGATCACTGAACAACCCAGAGTAGTTGTTGACCGTGCCAACGAAAGTTGCGAGCGCCATTTTTTCAACGTCGAAACGTCCGTATGGTCGCCGCGCTTTTATAGTCTCGTAGGTCAGGAACGCTTTGAGTGCTTCCTGGTCAGCTTTACGGGTGGTCGCGCCCAGCTCACTCACTTCCCAAATCCACTTCGACGCTGCCCGAATTACGCAATCATTTGAATCGGGATTGATCGCACCCTCATAGAAATATTCCATGGTTTCAGACGCCAGCCACTTTGCGAATTGTGATTTCCCCAGATTTTGCGGACCGTCGAGAATCAGCATTGGTACCTGCACCGGCTTTTTTGGCGTCATAAAGACTTTTGCACAGGAACCAATCAACCATTTACGCAGCCAGGTTGGAAACATGTTGTATTCATCCACAAAAAACCCCGCAACGGTTTCGATGTTTGGATTGCCATCCCACGCAAGAGAATTGAGATAGTCTTTGATCGGATGATACCGGTTATGCCAGGCAAACGATAAATAAGCATCTTCAGCCTCATTCGTTTTGGTCATGCCTGCGTCGCGGAGCTGCATGCGTATGGTCGCGGCAAGCGCGTCATTGATTGGTTCACCGTTAACTTCAATGGCGTCTGTGACCTGGTTATAGCGGAACGAGTAGCCAAACTGTTTTAGTTGAGCGATAAAGTCGTCGCCTTTGAAACGTTTTTTGTTGCCTTTCTTTGCTTCAAAATCAATAATCGCTTTCATACGAACGCCAACCGCGCGAGTTATGGCAATTTGCACGTCTGAAGCCATATTGGCCAGCGAATCCGAAAATGCGCTGTCGAGGTCAGTTCCGGCCTGGGTTGCGGTGATCATAAAATCGTAAATGTCCTGCCATGGTTGACCGGTCGGTTTTGCAGCCGGCGGAATCTGTTTCAGACTTAACCAGGTTGCAACTACTTCAAGTCCTGCAGTAAAATCCGATTCAGTTGAAAACATCGACTCAAGCGTGGTTGCCTCCGCCGGTCGTAAGCCCACATTGATCAAACTTACAAAAAAATCTGTGTTTGGTGTATTAGTAGCCATATTTACTCGGTTTGGTCTCAACAGATGGAGTTGGTGGTTCTGGAACTGGTGGATTAGGTTTATCCGCACTGCTCCTTTGATACTGAGTATCGAACTGTGAATTTTTGCGCACTATTTCGTTTATCCCGTCTATCCCGTTTTCGTTGATAATAGCTGCAATGATTTATTCGGATAGAACAAATTTTAATAGGACTTTTGTCCCCCAAAAATCAAGGGTAACTAAAAGCTGTTTATCTTTGTACTCGATGGTTTTTACAATGTTTTCAGTCATAAAGTTACCTTCTCTTTGTCAAATCTTTCCGCCAAACATACCCGTCCTGCTCGGCGCGTTTCCGGCACTCAAAGTTTTCTTGTACGCCATCTGCTTCTGTCCAATTAAAGTGGCATACGTAAATCATGGGCGGCATGTCCATGTTCACCCCGTGTTGCCTGGTGTAGACTGGCATGGGGTGATACTGGTTTCCGCAGTAGTAGCAGGTTTCCATCATCCCTCGCTTTCTTTACGTGCAGCTAAATAATGATCATACAAGTGTTCTAAGCATTTGTAGTGAATCCAAATGGATGGTCTTATTTCTACAGCCCATTGATCAGGATTTATACTAACTGGTTCTTGGCACATAACACAGCTTTGTTTTCTCAGCTCCGCAATCCACTCACTCGTAAACTCTGTCATGTGTCACCATCCCATAAATTCAGGGGCATTATCAAATTCTTCCCCATCATGTTCTTCGATTCTAAATAACAAGTCTTCACCAACGGTCAAGTCACCACCATTTATCATTCCATCGAATTCATTCATTACCAATCCCATCCAATTTTTTCTTTGAATAGGGATTAGATAACCACCACCCACACACGGTTTTGAAACACGTAAGAATTTTTCCTTCATTTCGTCACCTCGTTCAGGGCTTGTTCAGCCACCATACACATTTTTATTGCTGTCAAAGAAAGTGTTAGTGGTTTATACAATTCAACAATCTCCCTCAATGCTTCCTTCAACTTCTCATTCTTGGCACGGAGAGCGTCACGTTCTTTTATAAGTTGCTCTCTTGATATATAACCATAAGAAATGGTATAAGACTTCTCCCTCATTACTCCACCTCCACATACTTGATACGCTTGCCACAACTACAATAAGCATAGCTTCCATCATCAAACCAATCTCCACATTCTGTTTTCCAATACCATTGTGAGGTTTCACTTCGTGTCCATATACACTCTGGCTCTCGCAGTAACTCAAGTTCGGCTTCCAACTCTTGCACACGTGCTTGCAAGCGTTCGATTTGGTCAAGCATTTCTTCCTGTACAGGAATACAAATATATCTTTCAACACCTGGTTCTGTTATTGATCTTCTTGCCATATCAATCCATTCTTTTGTAAATTTGGTTGTCATTTCCTATCCTTCCGTCTCCGCGTTGCCCTGGCTGCGGAGTGCTACTCTTCCAGGGAGAGGGTGACACTGTCACCAAAATAATCAAATAAAATATCAATATCCAGTTAGCAAACTCGCTTGTATCGGTTTACTCTCATCCTGCTTGCGATAGTACTTGGCAATACTTGATTCCGGCCAATACTTCAAAACATGGACTTTGTAGTGATAATCACAACAACGGATCATCTCTGGTATGCCATGATCGGCATCTCGATAGATGACTGATGCGGCACCCATTGTCGTTCCCTCTAGCAGGTGCTCTGAGCCAGGATATTGGCAAATATTATTTGGTATGTTCATTTTTGCCTGCCTTCCTCGCAATCGCAGCCTGTTTCCGTCGCTCGTGACGGTTCATTCCGTTGTAACGTTGAAATTTCTCTTTTTCTTCGCGTTCTTTTTTTGTTTGCTTTTCAGATTCCTCACTCCACGCCAGTTTTTTATCCCGCTCGATCCTCATCAAAATTTCTGCTCTTGATTCATCCAACAATTCCGGCATTGCGTTCTGGTTTTCTGCCAGTGCATCATAAGTAGCCTGCATTGCGCTGAACGGATTTTCTACGATTGACTGACTTCCATCTTGATGAGTGATAATCAATTTATCGTCTTGCATCATTTTCCTTCCGTCTCCATCATCCAGGACGAGCAGTCCGGACAATAATTTGCTTCCTTCTTAGAATAATTCTTTGTAACTATCCCGTTCCGATGTGCGAAGTAAGCTTGCATTTTTTTATAAATTACTCTTGGTTCCTCATGATCGAAAATTGCTTTCAACCAATCATTATGTAAACGTTGTCCCTCAGGACACAGTACACAATATACCGACTTTGATACATACAACTTCGAGCCTACCATCATATCTACCCCGCTTTCAACAGTTGCATGACTTGAATCTCCAGCTCTACCGCACGGTCGGCTGTAACCGCTTTTCCACCGGTCGCACTTGCCAGTTTCACAAGAAAATCTCTACCAGTGGGGAATCTTTCCGGCCCTACATAAATAACATCAATCCGATTTTGGTAAGTTTTCGCAACCTCAATACATTTTTCCGGTTGATCAGGTTCCCCATCCGATACAAGTACGAATTGCATCCCCGTGACATCGGCAACTTTGCAAAATTGAAGTGCTCTTACCAGGTCGGTACCAGCGCCATATTGAAACGGGACCCCGCTCGGGCAAAACTGTACATCCGAGCTGAAAGAAATAACGGCAATTTTCCCCGGCAAGCTGTTTTGCAGCGCTGCCAATTCTTCACACGCAACCGTATAACGTGACTTCCCGTCTCTGCTGTCTGTGCTTGCCATGGAACCAGACGTGTCAATGATCGCTATCACATCGGCGCTGATAAATGATTCGGCAAGCGATTTTCCCGATTGTTGTGCAATCGCTCCGATACTGCCGGGCACAATCGCGGTTTGTTGATTTCTATACATGTTTACCTTCCTTTGATTTCGTCTACACCCATGCAATAGACGGCACTTTTGCGCCACTCGGCCAACTGGTTACCATCATCTGGCCCGCATCGTTGATAATGTCCCGCCAGGCGAGGATTTTGGATACGACGAACCGGCCGGTTTTTTGCACTCCCTCGGCCATGATCACGCCACAGCGCAAAGGTGAACGATACTCGTAAAGATTGCCCGTTTGATACTGAGTATCCGGCTGGCTGTGTATTGATTCTTCCAACATCAGCCCAGCCAAATACCGCTCTCTCGACCGGTCGACACTCAACACATCCCATGCTTCCTGTATCCGCATGAATTGATTTGGTGCGTCCGGATCGTTTCGGTTTACGTCTGGATGCCAAATTTTCACCATTTTTCGATAGCCGGTTTTGATTTCTTCCAGCGTTGCCGTTTTAGACACACCCAAAATTGCGAAAAGATTGGATTGCTCATTTGGCTGAACCTCACCGGCTTCAAACCATTCTCTGAGTGCTGACTCTGGAAATAATACGTTCCAACTGTAGTTGTCCAGCATCCCAAATGCAATTTTTTCACCGTTACGGTCTTTACAACGTCCAATATACCAAACGGATAGAATTTTCGTTTCTGGCTTTGGCGTGTAGATTGTTGGCAGTTGAATATGCTGCCCCGTGATACTCAGTATCAACTTTGCCACCTGCTGACCAGCGGCAGGATCAATAATCCACGCTTTAAGACTACCGTCCCACCGCCGATCAGTGGCAGGGAGAGACTTCACAGCGGCAACTAGACCCGGGTCGTAGGGAAAGCGCAAAATTAACTGCTGACCGTCGGTATCCAGTGTTACGGCTGTTTTCATTGATATTTTCCCCGACAGAGAGCAAAATATTCACACCATTTATCACTACATTTCCAAGTCGTAGGATTGATCGGAAACACATCTGCTTCAATACCCTTCCAAACACTTTCAACCATTTTGAATAGCCACATCAATTGCGAGGGATTGTGTGTATGAGTGAATACCTGAAATTGCGGAGTTTTGGTTTTTACAAATACATAGTGTCGAAAAGCCCAATCGGGAACAGTAATACCAGCTTGGTTGAGAGCGGCTAAGTAAAAGAGCGTCTGAATTTCATCTCCTGCTTTACTATCGCTCCATGCTCGACTTGATGTCTTAAAATCCCCCGGAATTCCATCAGTTGTAATGATGTCGATATACCCAATAATCGGCAATGGCACACCTGGTACACGCAGTTCAATTTTCGTTTCAATAGCAAATTGTTTATCTTCCCGCAGTGCGGGCTTGATACTGAGTATTCCGCTTTTTACGTCTGGGTGACTGAGTATCCTTACGCCATCATTGTTCAGGCTTTCAGGTGTTTCATCACGCCAATCAATGTCATCCCGCAATATGCGTTCGCCTTTTTCACCAACTGTTGTAGTTGCCTCTTTGTAGGCTTCTTCCCAACAATCTAACAGGTTGCGTGGTTTTTGATCCGTTACCTGCTGGGCGAGGAAAGACTCAATTGCGCCATGGAAAGCCGAACCAAACACAAGGCTTGTACTGGTTTTTGCTGGTACTTTGTCAATATAGTGGAATTTCCAGTTCGCGGCACACATTAGCCAACCTGAAACTGATGAGTACGACAGGTGGTCACCTTCAAATGCTTTGGTTATCATGCTGTCACCCCCGCCAATTTACTCGCCACCTCATTGACTTCCGCTTGGTCAGCAGGAATCTTCCCTTCGTTGGCAATCATGATCGCTTCCGCGCCATAGAGGTCAACCAACATTTCCAGCGTAATATTGGATTGGGAAGTTGGTACAGATTGCACCGGTTGCGCGTCAATCACGGTCGTTGCTGTTGCTTCAATTACATCGCCACCTTCATTCAAAACAACGCCGTATTGCTCCGGCATCTTCATGATATTGGTCATTCCGCTCGTAATGTCCGGCGCGACAACATCAGCGGCAAAACCGATTGCTCTCCACTGACACATGTTTTCCGGGTATTTCTCCCAACCGCTGCCCGGTTTGACTAGGTCAGCCTTTTTTGCATCATCGAGCGTGAATGTTGCAGTATAGCCAAAGCCGTTTACCCGCTCCATGTAGCAGGAGAAACCGACAAACTTACCATCTTTGACGATTTTTTCAACCTTGATCGTTTTGATTTTCGGCGAGTTCAGCAGCAAAGCCATCGCTCCCCGCGGAGAGAGTCCCGGTTTCCCCTGTATAACCTGAATAAGCTCAAAACTGGCGGTAATGGATAAACCCATTTCGTAGCCTTTGAGCATAACCGCAGTCGCCTGTTCAACACTTGTTGATCCAAACATGCGGGAACGATACATGACCGGCGCCATCTGATTAATCATTTGCCAGATTTGCGGTGTAAGCTCACGCGTTGCCAATGAAACCGGTTGATGTGATTCCCCTACAATACTCAGTTCTGTTCGTTGTGGTTGCTGCGCTTCGATTTGTTCAGTTTGTTTCGTTTGTCTTGTCATTTTCGTTTTCCTTTCTATGCATCTTCATAAACTTTTTCTATGGCAATATATTCCTGCCCTTGATCGTTCGTTGTCGGCACCAAATAGGTTTTATCTTGCAGACCCAGCGCCATGCGGATACGCTTTTTTGTTGCATTCGGAAAATTTGGAATTTGCACATCAGGATCGGTGAGAAGCCAAAGTGCCGTTGCCGGGTTGTTCTGCGAAAATTCCATGACTGCGCTCAACCGCTCAATCCCAATGCCCGGCAAACTAGCGATGATCTGTTCCTGTACGTTCAGAATCCGGGGAAATCGTGCAGGCTGTAAAACCATTTCGTTTTTTCGATCCCGCTTTCCCAACCGAATGATTGCATCCTCATAATCGCTGTCACCGGCACACTGCACGACCATGATGCCCATTTCCTGAATACTCAGTATCGCTCCTTGCACCGCCGTCCAGCTCCAGCCGGTAAGCCCGCGGTCAGTCACAACATGATCGCCCATTCCGCGTTGCAGTTCGCCGGTAATCATCAGATATGACCATTTCGACGCGTAATAAAGCGGAGTGAGTTGAGGAAACAGCCGCCCATCTTTCAGGCTGTTCAGGAAGTCATCCGGCGTTTTGCGCTCAACCAGGATGAGTGAGCCGTCATCACACGCGGCCATGAGGTCGCCGTGCTCCATGTACTGAACCATGGTGGGGATCCCATTGAATGTAAGTTTTTGAACCCATTCTGGTTCGCGCGAATCCACAACTATAGCTTCTATTCCCATGATTACCGCCGTCCGGGTTTATTCTGTTTCCCGATGTAGACATTGCCTTTTAATTCACCCGGGAAGCGTGCAAAGCCTTCCGTTGATGCAACACCCATCATCTTGCCCGTGCTGGATTCGCCGATTTCTTCGGTTGTATCGATCACCAGTACAAGCAACTTACCGGATAGACCGGCTTTTATGTTTTCGCCGATGGGCTTCAAATCGTCTTCATAAATGGATATTTGGGTATCTGACATATTTTTCTTCCTTTCGTTTTAGTCGTTTGTTTTTTACGGAAAGCCGATGGACGGGTTCGAACCGCCAACCGTGCGTTTACAAAACGCTTGCGCTGCCAATTGCGCCACACCGGCGATAGAGCGACCAGAGCAAAATCTGAACAACAAATCGTAAAATGCGTTTTGCGCGTCGTGGGCTTAGAAACTCCTTTTGCAAAATAGAATCCATTCCCGAACATTCTGATGATCGCTCAATGCCGTCTCTCCGGCTGTCACCATTTGCTTTTTCCCGCGCTCTCAGGTGCTTGGGCTTGGTCTCGCTGTTGGTGGGACAACAATCCCGCGAGAGTCGCAAGGTGGGTAGATGAGATTCGAACTCAATTTGTCGTCGCTCGCTCCCCGATATTTTTACAGACAGACCCTCGGGGCTAGCAGGGTGCGTTTCCCACAACGCCGCTACCCACTTTTGCAATCTGACAGCTCGAAGGATTTCACCCGATATTCGATTTTGATACCCATAGTCGGTATCGGGACACTGCCAGTTATTGCTTTGATACTCAGTATTCGGCTTGTAAGGTTCTGTCGCTCTCTCTCCGGCCTAGCCTGCCGTTCGACAAACTAGGCCATCTAAGGAGGGAAAACTTTCCGGGCATCCGCTCAAAATGCCCGAAGTTGGCGGTCAGGATTTGAACCTGATTTGGCTTGTAGCTGACCACGAAGGCGCCCTACTGTAGTTCGTTTGTGTTCCCACCACAACGCCGCCAATTTTTAAACGTGCAGTTCTTCCATTTCCGCTTCGGCCAGCTCGATACTCAGTATCAAACTCTCAGCGGCTTCCTGATCCCGCTCTCGTGCCAGCTTTGCCGCTGATTCCAGATCAAGGTAGTCAAGCTCATCACATTCTGTAAATGCGTTGATCAGCTCCAAATCTGCCGGGTCGACAGGCGTAATCAAAAGTGCGGCGCTCATTTCAACGTTTCCGCGATGAGTTCGACGGTTTCGGGGCTGTCAACGGTGAAAAACTCAGCTACATTTGGATACTGTGCAATCCTCTTGCTTACACTGTCTCGGATTGCGTCCAGATCATGACCACTGGCATCGGCAGCCTGTTTGACAACAACCTTGAGAAACGCCAGCGCCGTTGCACGCTTTTTGTCGTCACCGTTTGCAGTTGCCTCGGTTGCGGTCGGTTGGGCATCGCCGGAGCTGTTCCCGCTGTAGTCTGTGCGACACTCAGCTTCAGAATTGAACACCTTCAGAAACTCGAACGCGGTGTTCTCTTTTTCTTCACCCTGCGAATTGGTGTACTTTCTGCCGGTCGGCTTGAAACCCAACTTTACCCACCTATTGTTCATTTCGCGTAAAGAAAGCCCAAACTGCTTGATGCTCGGAAGTGTGATACTTGCCCAGTCTTTACTCTCGGCAATGGTCGAACGCGCAACCTCAAAGCTGATGTTTTGCTCCGGCAACGGGTGAAGTTGCATTTCAATGGACGTGCGCCGATCCTCAATTTTGTGCGCCTGGGCGTCAAAAGGCACCTTTCCGGTTCCCTTCGCCAATACGCAATACCAGGCGTCAATCGCGATTTGTCCCCAATATTCGCCGGAGCGGAAAACTGGATTTTCGCTACTCTCCCAGGGATCGTTAATTACTGCTTGTTGTTGATCTGTCATTTTGTGTTCCTTTCGTTTTGGTTGATTAGGTTTGGTTTGTTTTCAGTTTGTTTTGGGTTCGTTTCTGTCGTTTACCTCACTTTCGGTTTGTCCGTTTTCGATGTAGAGAGCCATTTCTATGTAACAATTTGCTTCTTTGGCCAGTTCTGCACGTTTTTCCGCATCATCACAGGTTTCCAGTTGGTCCACCGTCTCCTTGTGCCGTTGCCAGATTTCCCCAACGAGATACTGAGTATCCGATTGGCGCCGCTTCGTCGGCTTGATTGCCTCCCAACCATAAACCGGATCGGAAGAGGTCATATCTATACCGAGTGCTGTCATAATCGGTTCACAAACCAATCTAGTTCGTGGTTTTCCGCCACTACCAACACATCAGCGAGTGGGTAGAGGAATTTCAGCCCTGGTTTGTCTACAAACTCTATAACTGCCTTTTTTTGCCCATTCTCAATCACCGTGTCAACGACATGCACTTCCCGCGGGTGAAACGTATCAACAACAAATGCTTTTGACATGTTTTCTCTCCCTTTCCCTTCGTTACTGTTGATCAGCTTGAACGTTCTGCACACCGGCAGTTTGGATCAACTGGTTACGCCTCGCCCACTCCTGCCGGATCAGCCAGCGGACGAATGCGCTGCGGTTGTCATATCCGTTTTGCACCATCATGAGGGTCAAAATCTTGTTGTCCTCTTCGGATAAATTCACATTGGTTTGGATAAATACTTCTGCCATACAAAGTCCTTAGAAATTTTTGTTTTTTACACGATTTTTATGTTATTTTACAAAAGAAAACCTTATGTTGTCTACAGACAATTATAATGTTTTATAATAAATTGTCAATAGCCAATTATTAGATAGCCAAAGGAAATTGTCAAAATGGTAATATTTAGTTGTCTTATGAAAATCAATATCGCTGATTGGTTAAGAAAAAAAATAGAAGAAGCTGGGATTTCCCAAGCTGAATTGTCTCGATTGAGCGGAATATCGCCAACTCACATAACAAAGGTATTGAATGGAGAGAGGGGACTTAGTGGACATTCCTTAATGGCAATTTCGAAAGCATTAGGAACGTCCCCAGAAAATATTTATCGGGAAGCTGGCTTACTTCCACCTGTTCCCAAGAATATTGAACAACAAGAAGAATTGTTGTATTTGTTTGATCAATTACCCCCAGACGAGAAAGATGAGTTATTATCTTATCTACAAATAAAACTAACTTTGCTAGAACGTTCAGGAAAAATTACTTCTTCCCCGTCAAAATGATTTCAATTTTGTATTTAAACAAATAAATTAATATTAGCCTTATTCGATCATGTTTTCCCGACGTTATAAAAAACTTTTTTGTTTTCATTACTCCCCTTGGGGTTTCAAATTGGTTTCCTATATATAGAAAAATAATAGCACAGTTGTTCTAATATTTCAAGTGGTTTTTATGGGCATATTTGATCTTATTTTTGGAAAGAAGAAATCCTACGATCTGGATACATTAGAAGGTATCGAGTCTATTGAAATACCAGTATACAAACGAAACAAAGGTATTGAATCTCCAGTCAATAATATTGAATATATTTTGCAAAGAAAAGCTACTGAGCACAAAAGAAATGGACGAATGGATTTGGCCATCGCCTGTTTGAAAAAATCTAATGAGATAATGCCACATTCAAATTTTTTATGGTCTCTAAAAGATTATATGCGTCTGGTTGAATATTTAAAACAAGCTGGGCATTTCGATGAAGCAAGAATTGAACAGACAAAAATTGATGATTTTTTTAATCAGAACGACTTAACGACTACAGTATTTCATAAGATTTTATCGGATTGTGAATCTATGGGTACTGATTTGGTTATCTCATCAGACATTATTCGTACATGTGGGGAATGTGCTAAATACTCAAAACGAATATTTAGTATTTCTGGAAAAGATGAAAGGTTTCCAGTTTTACCTAAATTTTTCGGTCAAAATTTGCAAGAACACTCTTATTGTTTTAATAGTTTCTATCCTTTTTCATTAGGTATATCAGAGCCAAGTTGGTTTTACTATGGCAATCTAGTTAATTGGAGTAATCGCCCTTTTGTTGATGAAAGAACAAGAGTACAAAAAGAAGATTTCAAAAATTGGGTAATAGAAAATGAACAAGAGGCAATTGACAGACGTAATTTCGACTTTGTAAGGGAATATTTTCCTAAAATTGCCCCGAAATCATTTGGCGGTTTCAGAAGAATGAAAAACCAGCGTTCATCTAACTACCTCAAACTATTTGTTGCAACCATTGAAAAGGGAATCAATCTTGATGAAGCACCTTATCTTTCGATTTAACATCTTTAGTTCAATATTGGTTTCCATAACAATGATCTTATCCGGTTGTACCAATGCACCCCTGCAACCAACCGCAACACTCACTACCCAGGCAACAGCCACTATTACAGCAACGTCAACAACTACGCCCACTTCAACAGCTACAGTTACGCCATCACCTACCAACACCCCAGAAGCACAAAAATTCTGCGATTACAATGATGCAATGAAAGCAGTGGAATACATAGATGAAATGACGGTTGTAGAAAGTGATAGCAAACCGCTCATTGAAGACATGGCTACTATGACAGCGGCAGAGGTACAGTTAATGATTTCCGCAATCAATTTGAACATTGAAAATCTTGATCAACTGATTGTTCCAGAATGTTTAACTGAAACCATTCTCCATTTGCGGTCTTCGTATTCTTACTTCCGGGACATGTTTGTTAATTTGTATTCAAAAGAAGGCGATTATCTATTTAATCAACTAATACTTTCTAGTGAGGAATATCAACAATTTGAAACTGAATATCAAAGGGTAAAAGAATGCATACCCACCGGCTGCCAATAGCATACTGAGTATCGGTTTAACTAACAATCAGAACCTTAAATTTTCTCTGCAAAAACAGGCGATTATCAACACATGATTCAACTACAAGAACTTCAGAAATCACGTGTGGGGTGGTATAATTTGTGGCTGTTGGGTTACCAAGCCTTAGGATCATGTGCCGCAAGGCGTGAGGGTTCAAGTCCCTCCTTCCCCACAAAACTCAATCATGTGTCGATAACACGCCTGATTTTAATCAATCTTTTTGAGGTAAATCATGCCCGGAAAAAACGACGTTTTACAACACATGATTCAATTGGAAATAGAATCATTCCTGCTAGATCGGAAAATCGCAGGAAAGGCAGAAAATACAATTGCTTATTATCAGCAGGAACTCGGGATATTTCGAAAGCTCTGCGAAAACTTAGATATTTTCTCTATTGAGGATTTGAGCCCTAGCATAATTAGAAAATGTGCTCACGATCTCATGAAAAGAAGATCACCTGGCGGGTTACATGCATTTGGCCGCGCAATAAAGGCTTTTCTCAACTGGTTCGAAAAAGAAGAAGAAATAGAAAATTGGAAAAATCCAATTCGAAAAGTAGGGCAAATTGGTAAGGCAAACCAAGATGCACTTCCCGGCGCCACTCCGACAGAAATCAAAGCAATGATTGCCGCCTGTGGAAAGAATACCATCGGTCTTCGCAATCGTGCAATCTTGTATTTACTTTATGATACGGGTATTCGCGTCACGGAGCTATGCAACATCGATTATGGAGATGTGGATTTCGATTCCGGCATAATCTTCTTAAAGAAAGTTAAAGGTGGAAAACCTGGCTTTGCGTTCATGGGTGTTACCTGTAAGCGGGAACTTCTGCGCTACCTTCGCCATCGAAGAAAACCAACAAAGAATGAACCTTTGTTTTTGAGTAGAACAAAACAACGCCTTACACGTAGAGCTATAGAAACAGTGCACCATGATATTTGCATTAGAGTTGGTATCGAATCAAAGCCCTCGCCTCATGATTTCCGGCGTGCATTTACAAAAACATCATTAAAGAAAAATGATATTGTAACGGTGTCCAGATTAATGAATCTCAAAGACACCACAGTCATTAAACGATATTACCATCAGGATGAACACGATTTAGCAAACGCACATGATCTTTCAAGCCCTGCCGATACGCTTGGAAAGTAATTGGCATTATTTTACTTTTTCTTCAATCCTGTTCGTCGCTTCTCTTATAGCCGCCAATTCCGCGCTGATATCAATCGGTACAGGTTGTGGTTGTGGCGTTGGATACTCAGTATCCTCCTGCACGCCCCAAAGCTGCTTAAATTCGGCTTCCGTGCCAAGCCAGCGGTTGGTATCAACCTGAGCAGAGGTTGTACCGATTTTCCTGCCGTCCCCCTTTTCGCCGGTCTGGTGAATCAACACCGGCAACGCTTCGATATAAGCCGGAAGCCTCGGCTCGATATACGCGAACGGGAATGCTCCGGGTTTCATCTCTGTTGGAGGATTGGTTCCGGTATACCAGGCCATCCACCATTTTTGTTCTTTTAACCAATTGGCATACACGGTGGATTTGTAATCCATGTAATCCTTTACGAAGTAATGTCTGGAATAAATAAAAACCGGTTTCTTGCACCACTCTTTGAGGCGTTCGGTGAAAGCCATTGCTGCTGCGCTGATTTTCGCCGGAGAGCAATCACGATGGAGCTCCAAATCATTCACAAAAGCATCGCCGTCAAATTTTCCTCCGGGGAAACACCCGATAACGTTATCCATTTGGCGGCTGATATCCTGATCCGGATACAGAACGTGATAAGCGAAGCGGGGAACCGGTAAAAAGTCCTTAGCCGCCTGCCAGTAGAGACCGAAGAACTTGTCCTTATATCCCCACGAAATTCCGGTTCGGCAGGCAATGAAGCGGATAGGCGGGAAGCCGTATTTGTGCGCCTGCGACATCTTGGCAAAGTCAATCGGGTCTTGATAGCTGGAAATGTCGATGCCGAAAAACCTGCCGTCTTGGATCGGTAAATACGTTCCTGTGTTTGCGGTTATAGTCATTATTGTTTCTCCTTCTTACAAGTAATAGCCCCATATTTCCAGCACTACATCCAAAGTGCTAGCTCCGGAGGCTGCGCATTGAAAATAGATATCCCCATCGTTATTGCAAGGAATTGTGGCTTGTTTAGCTATCCACACATCATTTGTAACGCGCTCCGTGGAAAATTCAATTCCTGATCCGGCTGTGTTATTCGGAGAAAGCAGCAACCATCTATCTCCGTTGGAAGATGAACTGTCGCGAACCCGGACATATGCAAGAACAGCTTTCACGTTTGCCGGTACACCAAACACGGCGGATAGATCAATCAATGTTTTGGCGGTGGTCGAGCGGGCATCTCCGTCCCAGGCGGTGGAAGTTAGAGGGGATTGCAAAACAACTGGAGCTGATATGGGTTGTTGCGAACCGGTATAAACAATAGAACCCCCGTTCCCATGTACCCCCGAAAACGGTGGATCGTAGAGGATTGTTGCGTTGGATCTCGCAGACGTGCTGGTAGCGATTACGCAGCCATTTAAGTCAGCGTTATATCCTATTTCGGAATTGATCGCATAACAATTTATAGCATCCATATACGATGATCCCCACCATGCCCTGAAAGCATACTTGCAGCCTACGGCTAGACTATTTCTACAATCAAAACTAGAATTGCCACGCTCCGCTGAAAACCCTATCGACTGTGTGTTCGGTTTTTGGAAAATGGTACTGTTCCTGGTCGAGGCCTGGGACTGCCAGCTCCCGATACCTACGGTAGAAGATAGGGTCGTATCGTAATAGCAGTGAACATAAGAGTCTGTCCTGAATGAGGATAGATTTATACCTAAAACTCCCGTAGATCCTCCCAACGTGACTACACGCTGAAGAGATAAAATCGCGCTGTTAGCTACTATCGAACGATTACCATTTGCTCCCGGTGTGTGAACGGTAACCCCGATTACGGTCAATGCTGTCATATTTACGCTAATCGTATTTAAATTTAAAGCTTGTTCCGGAGAGATAATTCGTCGATTTGGCAAAATAACAATAAAACTCCCCATTGCTCCGATGGTTGGCGCTGTAGCAGTCAGCGTTATTGTGTTTCCAGACACGGAATCTACTGTACCTTCCGTTTGATTCCCCGAATTGTCTCCTATAATTAACTTATCTCCAGCTACTATTCCACCCGCTGAAAAATTAGGATTAGATACATCTCCAGTAACTGTTAATGTATTTCCGGATTTAGATATATTGCAATTTCCGCTCCCGCCGTTTGCCACAGTAGGAAAAATAGGAATATTTATTGTGCCTGAAGCGCAATAACGCACTGATGGGATTAGTCGAGAGTCTCCCACCAACTGTAGTGCCTCGCTGTTGGAAGGAAAATAGCCAGTAAAAATTAAGTTCTCTGAGTAATTTCCAGGATCTAGAACTATTTGATTCGTTCCGATCAAGGTTTTACCGTTGAAAAAATCTATTGCCTCCTGAATGGTGGCATAGTCTTTTCCTGTGCCGACGGTCTTTGTAATGTTTTCGACATACGGCCTGCCGACAATGCCGTTCCAGGGTGCAGCATCTACCATACCGTCATTATCCTGGTCGTATACGCTCTTCGACATATCGCCGGCCCCAACCGGCAAACCGTCACTCCAACGAAAGATATTATCAGTCATTAGGTCATCCTCATGATGTATTTCAGGACTTTATATGGCGGCATAGCCGACACCGAATCGGTATTGCCGATGGTATGGCTGTGCTCATCTCCAGCAACCAAACTACTGCTAAATGTGTGCGTATGGTTGACCGCCACAGTCTTCTGACTTCCTCCCAATACGTTCATGCTATCAGACGTACCCGTTGTACCGCCGATGCCG
>Ga0116156_10000660_pt1 | contig 36088 bp, 30 predicted proteins | sample AD_UKC045_MetaG_FD_89891 | JGI IMG/M metagenome (GOLD analysis project Ga0116156, IMG submission 89891) | Active sludge microbial communities of municipal wastewater-treating anaerobic digesters from USA - AD_UKC045_MetaG | ecosystem: Engineered > Bioreactor > Anaerobic > Digestate | place: USA...
GCTGTATATGCTTCTTTCAAGATTAGTGTTTGGTCTCTTTCTGCCATGTAAACCAATATTTGCTCCGCGACTGTCATATAAATATTTAAATTTCATACTAATATCTTCTTTAGACATTTTATAATCTAAAATGGCTTTTTGCTTGTCTTCAGCCGTATAACCTATATCTGATAAAGTAGTCGCTCTGGTAACGTTATTTTCCGTATTAACTTTTGTCAAATCGTCGCCAGGTCCTATATAATCAATCGGTAAGTGCGGATAAGTTCTTCCCTGACTATAATTAGTATTGTCGGAAGTCGGATATCCATAAAGTCTATGTTCTTGTCCATCGGTTTGATAAATTTCGGCAAAAAAATTTGTTTTCCAATTCTGCACTTTTCCCGACCAATTAACGCTCGTTCTTAGGGTTTTATCTTCTCCGAACTCGCTTTTGACCGTAAAACCTTCCGGTATATTTTGATTGGTTGTTAAACTGATAACCCCTACAAATCCGCCTGTGCCGTGAATAGAAGAACCTGGTCCTCTTATTATCTCGATTTTTTCTATATAATCAATTGATATGTCATATAAAGCCAAGCCCGAATATAAATCGTTCATTCTCTGACCGTCTATCATAAAAAGAACATTGGGCCATTGACGCACTCCTCGTATAGCCACTTTATTATAACCGCCGAGTTCGTCTATACTAACTCCTATACCCGGAACAAATCTTAAAGCGTCAGCTACGGTTCTACATCCCATATCCTGCAATTGTTCGCGGGTTATAACCGACAATATCGCAGGCGTTTCGCTGACTTTCTGCGCGTATTTTGAAGATACCGAAGCTATTTCTTCTTCTACTTTAAAGAACGCTTCTTCGCTTTCAAAATCATCGTCCGCAGCTTGAACTGTCACAATAAACGTAAAAATAAAAACAAAACATACAATCCACAAAATACGTTTTTTCATAAAAACCCCCTCTACTTTAAGTTTTTATTATCTATTTTAATATTACCGGAAATTATTATTAAATTTCTAAAACAAAAAAATCCGGTAAATTTTATTTATATTTAAACGAATAACTAAATTATTAAAACCATTCAAACGGTTTGTTAATAATTTTATTATATAGTTAATTCCGCAAAAATTGCGGTTTTTATTTTAAAACAAAAACTATTTTTCAAACCGTTTTAATGGTTTTTAACAGACGCAAAACAGCGACAAAAATTTTATTTTTCCACATCGTCTTTGCGGTAGACTTTATCCGCAAAACTCAATACGTCTTCATTTGAAGTTATACCTATTTCGGTTAACGTCAGCGAATTGATAACAAAAAAAGTTCCTATCGGGGATTCGACGCCGACATTATCGGGCGACATTTTATCAATCAGTATTTTTTCAGCTATGCTTGCGGCTTGCGAGCCAATAGCAAAATAACTTGGCGAAATGGACATCAACGCCCCGGCTTTCACAAAATTATCTGAAAAAGCTATGAAAGGCATTTTATTTTTTTTACATTTTTCAATCATCATAAATATAGTGTCTTTATTGTAAATCGCAGGGTCGGCAACCATATATAACGCTTGCGAATTTTTTTTCAATTTATCAAAAGCGTCTTCGATATCGTCCGCGGATTTAATTTTCAAGGTATTAATGTTAATGCCGAATTCAGTTTGTTTGGATACTATGGCGTCCACGATTTCTTTGCTTTTATCAGAATATATTATTCCAACGTTTTTTATGTTTGGAATCAGCATCTGCATCTGCATAAAAGTAACTTCAGCCGGAACCTCAAGCGATATTCCGGCGACTTTAGGCGAATTATTGAGTTTTAATTTAGGATTTTTATAATTTAAAATCATAGAAAAAATTATAGGAATATCTTTTGTATATTCGGTCATATTCGCCGCGGCTTTATCGCCGATGGCGTAAATCAAATTAGTATTTGATTTCTGCAAATCTTTTGCAAGATCCTCGGCTTCGGTTTTTTTCAAATCATATTCTTTAATAATAAAACCTTTTTTCTGCATTAATGTAGAAGTGAAATTATCCGCGACTTCGTTGAATTGAGAGCGTTCGCTCGTAGTTTTAACGACCGCAATATTATAATCCGAAAAAACGGGCGGCGCAATAAATGTATTGATTATTAAAATCAGAATAATTGAATACAATGCTGATTTTGTTTTCGAAAATAAATTGTTCATAATAAATTTTCTCCTTAAATTTATTTTGCTACCCATTTCGAGTAACCGAGAGTTTTTAAAAATTCTTTGCCTTCCGGACTATTTTCCATATCACCGAACGTTTTTATCAGCGAATCCAGATCGCCTGCGGAAACGTCGTTTGCAGCGCATAACGGCGATTCCGGTATTGGTTCGGACGTAAGGAGTTTTTTTATTCCCGCTACCGCGGCGGGATTTATTTTTTCAATTTTCGAAAGATTTTTTTCGGATATTATAGCGGCTTTAATCTGACCTATTTTTGCCGCAAGCAACGCGTCTAAATCTTTTTTCACGTAGATCACTTTTGAATTATTTAAATCGTATGAAGCCGATTTGAAAAGATATTCGTTAAGAAAATTCAAGCTTTCAGGTCCAAGCGAAGTCGAACCGACGTTCTGCCCTTTTAAATCAGGAACGCCTTTAAAATCCGCTTTTGTCATAACGATTTTCTTATAAGTAGGACTTCCGTCTTCTCCGTTTGGAATCATTATTTCCTTAAAGCCGTCGCCCAAACTTTTTACAAGACCGGAAGACGCTATAAAAACCTTTGCTTTTCCTTCTTTGACAAGCTTGCTGAAAACATCAGCGTCAATAACCGGCTGGATTTTCATCTGAACGCCCGCTTTTTTAAAATAATCGCTTGATGTTTTAATCAATATCGAAGGGTCGGTTGGAGCGGCGTCGGGATTATAAAAAAATATTGTTATTTCAGCCGCGGCAATCCAAGATACCGATATAAAAAACAAAACTAACGCAATAAAACTTTTTTTTATCATCTTGTCTTACTCCAAAATATATATTGATTTAACTGTAGAAAAAATGTTTTGAACGGGGATTAAATAACTATAATTAATGAAAATGTTTTTATTATGTTTCATTTAATCGTAAATTTATTTAATTTTAAATTATGATATTTCCTATAATATTTATTAAAAAAAAAAAGTCAATAAAAAACTTGCTTTTTTACGATAAAATTTTATTCTTATTTTTTAAGAAGTTATCGAAACTTTTTTTTTTATGAATTTCGGAGAAAAAATATGTATATTTCATTAAATCAAAACGAAATCGATGAAATGCTTAAACAAACGGGTGTTGCCGAAATCGGAGATTTGTTTTCCGACATACCCGATAATTTGAAATTGCTCTGGACGCTGGAAGAAAAAAATATTTTAATAAAAAAACAATCGGCGGTTGAATCGGATAAAGAAATCATTTGTGAAAACGCTCAAACTCCGGTATGTTTTGCAGGGGGAGGAATTTACGACCACTATATTCCGTCAGCCGTGGATTTTATCGCGAACCGCTCCGAATTTTTCACGGCTTACACGCCGTATCAGCCTGAAATAAGTCAGGGAACTCTTCAATACATATTCGAATATCAATCAGCGGTATGCGATTTAACAAAACTCGACGTATCAAACGCTTCTCTTTACGACGGTTCCACTTCTTTAGTGGAAGCGATTAAAATGGGGCTCCTGAAAAAAAACAAAAAAATCGAGGGAACGGTTCTTATTCCACGCTCGTTAAATCCGAATTATAAAAATGTAGTCAATACTTACTTGAAATATTCAAACGTCAAATTCTTTGAAATTCCGTTTGATGAAAAAACCGGCGGAATAGACGCCGATTCTTTAAAAAGTCAAATAAAAAACGCGGATATAATCTGTATTCAGTCTCCAAATTATTTTGGAATAATTGAAAATCTTGAAGAAATCAAAGAAATAATGAATTCGAATACTGACATGGTAAAAATTATGATTTATTATCCGTTATCTTTAGGTTTATTAAAAAAACCCGGAGAAGCCGGATTTGACGTAGCCGTAGCCGAAGGGCAGTGTTTGGGCATTCCAATGTCCGCCGGAGGTCCTTTGCTCGGAATGATTTCCGCTAAATCTAATTTTTCAAGATATATTCCCGGACGCATTGTCGGCAAAACAGTTGATAAAGACGGCAAACCCGGATTTGTTTTAACTTTACAAACTCGAGAACAGCATATTCGCAGAGAACGCGCTTTATCCAACATTTGTTCAAACGAATCTCTCTGCGCATTGCGGGCAATAGTCTATTTATCAATGCTCGGAAACGACGGATTAAAATATTTAAGCAAATTGTTATTCAATAATACTTCTTATTTTATGCAAAAATGCAAAGAACGAGGGTTGAAATTAAAATTCGATTCAAAAGCGTTCAACGAGTTCGTAATTCAATTTAAAAGCGAAGCCGAACTGCAATCATTTTTATGCAAATCCCGAGCCGCCGGAATACTTGCAGGAATTCCTATAAACTTAAACGGCAAAGAAGATTGTCTGCTCGTATCAATAACTGAAAAAATTGACTCCGGTAAAATGAAAAAATTTTTAGAAATCTAATTTTATGAATTCAAAAATTACAATCGAATACAGCACTATGTGCTTTAACGAACAAAATTATTTGCAGAAAATTAATGAAGCGAAAAAATTTTTAGAAAGCGAAGGATTTGATTTCGGCATTCAAATCCACAATTCAATCGGAGCCGCGTTATATTCTAAACTCGCGGCAATCAAAGACGACTTTTCTTTCACGGTTCATTCTCCGGTGTTTGCGGATTATTTTTTTAATCTCGCTTATCCCGATTTTGACGCGTTAAAAAAACAATGCCAAAACGCTTTAAAACATTTGATTTTTTTTAACGCCGATTTGCTTTTTTTTCACGGTTTTTTTATGACCGGCAAACTTATCCCTCACGATATGATTAATTATAGAAAAACCATTAAATCGCATATTCCTGAAAAATACAGATTAAACGATTCGTTTATAATGAATCCGGAATATTTCGATTCGGACGAATTTGAAAATTATAAAACAATATTTAAAAAAAATTACGCCGAACTGCAAAAACAGTTTCCCGATTTCAAAATAGCGCTTGAAAATGATTTTGTCGGAGTCGGCAGCGGACTTCAGCGTCCGCAAGAAATTCTTGAATTGACCGATAATCTATGGTTTGACGCAGGACATCTCTGGTGTTCTTCGCTATTGCATAATTTCGATTTTTACGAAGCGAGCTATGAAATCATCTCTAAAAAAAATATTGTCGGCGTTCATCTAAATCATAATCTGATGGATTCTTCTACGGAAAAAATTAAAATAAGAGATTCGCATACGCATTTGTATTGTAAAAACTCGCAGAATCTGAAACCTGTAATTAAAACTTTATTAAATAACGGAATCCAAAGATACACTCTCGAAATCGAAGACGGCGATATTGAAGACGTAAAAATTTTAGCGAGCTGGCTGTGAAAAATTTTTTTTACTTCAACATAAATTAATTGGATTTGTTCGCGGTAAAAAAAACCACGAATAAATCGAATTGAACGAATAAAATTAATGTATGCCTTTATGAAATTCGACAGATTAACAAAGCCAATAATTCCCAAAAAAAATATAAAAGATATTATTTTAGGCGGAGGACAAAAATATTTAAGTCCAGAACGAAGATTTGACGCGATTAAATATTTTTCAACGGACTTATTTGAATAACATTTATGGAAATTAATAATTATAAAGTAGTCGATTTATTTTCTGGCGGCGTAGGCTTATCTTTGGGGTTCATTAATGCTAATTTCGACGTTGTTGCAGCCTATGATCATTGGGAAGCCGCTATTAATTTTTATAATAAAAATTTCAAATCCAATTCCGCATATAAAGTGGATTTAAAAGATAAAGAAGTAATTAATTTCATTAAAAAAAAATCGCCTTTTCATAAAGCAAAAGAAGCGTTTAAAAAAGCCGGATATGGTTTGACTATTGCTGTTTTAAACGCGTCTTTATGCGGAGTTCCACAATTAAGAAAACGTTTATTTGTAATTGGAAGTTTGTTTGACGGCGATAATTTTCTTGATTCTCGATTGACGTCTTGTTTATCAACTAAACCGATGACTATTCGAGAATATTTAAAAAACTCTATTGATATTGAACATTATTATAGACATCCTCGAAGTTATAAAAGACGAGCGATATTCAGTATTGACGAGCCAAGTCCAACTATAAGAGGCGTTAATAGACCTATACCAAGCGGATATAAAGGACATTCCGGCGACACGACTACCGATTATAAAAATTTGCGCCCTCTTACTACAAAAGAACGAAGTATAATCCAGACTTTTCCAATTGAATTTGATTTATCAGGCAATAAAACCGACATTGAACAAATTATTGGTAATGCAGTTCCGGTAAAATTATCTGAGTATGTGGCGTTACGCCTCAAGGAACATATACTTGAATCATCATTGCATTAATTTTGATTAAACATAAGCCGCATTCGCGGAAAAGCTATTAATCTTATCAAAAATATTTTTGCTGAAATTGCAAGAATATTTTTGATAAGACGCCAAACGCATTTACCCTGAAAACCGCATTAGAATTTTGTGAAATTGCTGGAAGCATGGAAAAACATTGATTTTGCGCGCTTTTTTAAAAGCATTAATTTTTACTTGGCGGTTTTCGGGTTTATTGATACAAATTGGGAGGAAGATGGAATTTGATTAACGATATAAAAATTTGGTTGTTTGACATTGACGGAACGCTTGTTCGTCTTGACGGCGCGGGTCTGCGCGCTCTCGATAAAACTTTTTTCGATTTATTCGGATTTAAAGATATTGCATTCAATGTTGATTTTTACGGAAAAACCGACCCCGCAATTTACGAAAATATTCTTGAAATAGCCGGTCTGCCGGTTGATTACGCTCAAAAATATTATAACGCTATTGTAGAAAAATATTTAAGTTATTTACAAATTGAAATTGATTCAATAATCGTAAATCCTGTAATCGAAGGCGTTATAACGTTTCTTGAACATTTAAAAAATCAACCCCGAAATTACATCGGACTGCTTACCGGCAATATTGAAACAGGCGGTTATATAAAAATCGGCAAGTGGGGGCTTTTGAAATATTTTGATTTCGGAGCTTTCGGCAGCGATTCAAAAGTAAGAGCCGATCTTGTGGAAATAGCCGTATCGCGGGCGAAAAAAAAATCCGGTTTTGACTCGGTTCAAAAAAAAAATATTTTTGTCGTCGGCGACACGCCTCTCGACATCAAATGCGCAAAAGATAACGGAGTTGTTTCAATAGCCGTAGCCACCGGAAAATACGGGATTAATTATCTTAAAAAATTCAATCCTGATTATTGCGTTGACAATCTGATAAATATGACTAAAATTATCTAACTTTTCCGATGCAATGTAGTTGGGATAGAAATTTTAACAAGCGCGCATATATGTTTTGAAAAACTTTACTTTACATTTGATGTATTAACCGGATTTAAATGCAACGGCTTAAAACTTGAAGATACAAACTGAAAGGGTTATGTTTAATACTGTTTTTAAATTCGATCTTATCAGGGTCATTTTCATATTTTTTTAATAATCGTTGTCATCAACGGTTATTAGAAATTCGACGCTCTTTGCGAGTTGTTGCAACTTTAAGCGTCGTTAATTTGTTACTATTCAGCAGTCATTGTTAAAATCGTTAAAACGGTTTATTTTTTGATATTTTTTATATTATATTAACCCCGCAATTAATTGCGTGGTTAATATAAACGTTTTTTGTTTTTCTAACCGTTTTAACGGTTTTTTATAGAGTAGTTTAATTGTAACGTTAATTTAAAAAATACTTTTCTCATAAACAACTGAAATGATATACGGAAAGTTTATTAAAATTTTCAGAACAATTTCTTACTGTTCTCGACTGCGCAACTGCGCAACTTTAAAAATTGCAGTTTGATTTTATTATTTATATGATATAATGATTTATATTCAAAAATTAACTATGGGCAGAAAATGAAAATGATATAATTAGATTAGGGAGGGAAAAAATATATGTTATGTCCTTATTGCGATAAAGAAATATTAAACGAATCCGTTAAATGCAAATATTGCAAAAAAAATATTGATATTGAAAAATGCAATCAAGACGCCGCTTCAAACATTATAGAAGTTTTAAAAAAAAATTACAAACCGGTCTGCGCGCTTAATTTCAAAACTAAATTTGAATTGCTCGCGGCGGTAATATTATCCGCGCAATGCTCTGACGAGCGGGTTAATCTGATATCCAAAAGTCTTTTCAAAAAATATAAAACCATAAATGATTACGCAAAAGCAGATATTTCCGAATTTGAACTTGATATAAAGTCAACCGGATTTTATAAAAATAAAGCGAAATCAATTATCGGATGCGCAAAGATTTTAATAGAAAAATTCAACGGCGAAATTCCCAAAGATATAAACGAGCTTGTCAAACTGCCGGGAGTCGGAAGAAAAACGGCTAATGTCGTCTTGGGAACCGGTTTTGGAATAACATCGGGAATCGTTGTCGACACTCATGTAAAACGGCTGTCAAACCGAATAGGTTTGTCTTCAAATGCCGATCCTGAAAAAATAGAAACAGAACTGGCGAGAATTATTCCAAAATCCGAATGGATTGATTTTTCTCATCTTCTTATTCTTCACGGCAGAAAAATATGCAAGGCAAGAAAACCGGAATGTCAGGGATGTAAAATTGAGAAATGGTGCGCAAAAAAAATATGATTGAATTGCTTGCTCCCGCGGGAAGTTTTGATTTTGTTAAACCAATAATTGATTCCGGAGTTGACGCCGTTTATCTCGGATTACGCGATTTTAACGCGCGTATGCGGGCTAAAAATTTCAGCATAGACGAAATTGCCGCAACCCTCGATTATTGCCGGATAAAAAATGTAAAATTGTATTTAACTTTAAATACTTTGATTAAAGAATCCGAATTAAAAAAATTAATAGAATACTTAACGATAATTAATTCTTTAAAAGTCGACGCGGTTATTATTCAAGATTTAGGCGTATTGAATATTGTAAACAGGTTGTTCCCTGAATTGACCGTTCACGCAAGCACTCAAATGTTTTTATTCGACGAATTTTCCCTTGAATTCGCCGCCAATAATAACATCAAAAGAGTCATATTGCCGAGAGAACTTTCATATAATGAAATTGCGCGTCTGAACGATAAAACTAAAATCGACCTTGAAATTTTCATACACGGCTCTATGTGTTATTCAATTTCAGGAAATTGTTATTTCAGTCATTATCTCGGCGGATTCAGCGGAAACAGAGGCGAATGCAGACAGCCGTGCAGAAAAAAATTCGTTTTAAATCCGCAAAATTCAAAAATCAATTCCGATTCAATCAACTCTGATTTTCCATATTTTTCTTTAAATGATTTGTGTTATCTTGAACATATTCCGCAACTTCTAAAACTTGATAATCTGAAATCTTTTAAAATAGAAGGACGCTTAAAAAGCCCCGATTATTTACTGAGTATAATTTCAATTTATAAAAACGTAATAAACGCTTATTACCATAATCCTGATAAAATAAACGAAATTATAGAGGTTGAAAAAAATAAATTATACGAACTTGGTTCAAGAGAATTCTCTTCAGGATATTATTTTTTTCCTGATACGCATAATATTTTTTGCGAATCAAATTCGGATTTATATAAAAAAGCGGGCGACATAATAACTGTAAAAGGAAAATACGTCCATCTTAAAGTTATTGAAAACTTCAAATCATCGGATTTATTCAAAATTCAGAAATTCGGTTCTGAAAAAAGACAATCTTTAAAGATTTATAATCTAACGGATAAATCGGGAAATAATATTCAACAGGCTTGCGCAGGCGATTACGCGGTATTTGAAACAAATATCAAGGCGGGAAAAAGCGATTTGATTTTCGTAATGAATTCCTCGCCGCTAAACTTCAAAAAATTGAAAACCCCGAGAAACGCAAAAATTCAGGACAAAATCATTATAGATAATAATAAATTTGAACTCGACAGGATTATCGAAACGTCCTACAAATCAAGTTTCATAAAAACAAAATTCCATCAGAATAATTTCGAGTATATTTATCAAAACGACCCCGACTTTATAAGTAAATTAAAAATAAAATCCTGTCTAATAATAGAATTGGATTTAAATAGCGAATCGACCGATTCAAACATAATAGAGCTGGACTCGAAAAATGTCATAGTTTCAATTCCTTGCGTCATTGATTCTGCGCGGGAATTAAAAAAACGTTCGGAGCATTTTATTAATTCAGGGATCAAACATTTTATGTTGTCGCATATATCTCAAGTTAATTTTTTTGATAAAAATTCAAGGGAAAAAATATTTTTATACGCCGGCTGGAGGATAAATGTTTTAAATTCAATGAGCGCTGATTTTCTTTTAAAACTCGGCTTTTCAGGTTTTACTTTTTCAATTGAAGACAATTACGATAATTATTCAAAAATAAAATCGCCGATAAAAAGATTTGTTTTCATAAAATTTCAGCCTCCTCTATTCATATCGCGGGCAATCAATTCCAAGATAACAGGCAAAAACGTTCTTGACGAATCCAGCAACAAATATTTTATTATTGAGAGAAACAATTTACTAAATGTTTTCCCCGAAAAAAAATATATGATTGATTATGAAAAACAATTTTATAAAGATAACAGCGTCGGTTTAATTAAAGAAAGAAATTCAGCCGCTCATAACGTATTGTAAAATTGGAGCGGTATAACGAAAATCAATTGACTATTTGTAGCCAAGAATTTTAATCCCTGTTTTTCTTAATTATTAATCCCAACAACTGCAATAAGATTTTAAAAATCGCGCTGCAATTTTATTCTTTTCCGGTTATCTTTCTGGCAAATTCTTCGTTTTTCATAAGTTCTTTTAAAAGCGGATTTTTCAAAACCTCGCTCCATTCGTTATCATCGATTTTCTGTAAAAAAGATTTATCGTCTATTATTTTATTAAGATTATCCGTTAAAACGGCCGAATCTGAAGCGTCGGTTTCAGAAGCAAGTTTGATAATCTTTTCTCTAACCTCTTTTGATTCCGCTGTAAGTTTTAATTTTTTCGCAAGCAATACCGCTTTTTTTATATATTCGGAATCCGGCATTTTTACGGAAGGCGATATTTTCAAATATATTTTTTGAAATGCGGACGCATTAATTCTCGTCGCTATGCCCGGAATATAATTCAACAACAACAGAATTAAATAAGAAATAAATAGTCCTTTAAATAATCCGAAAACTCCTCCAGCAACGCGATTAGGGAAACTCAATTGGACAACGGAAATTATTTTGTTTATAAAATATGAAATAAATATTATTAAAAAATAAGTTACTCCGTATAAAATTATTGAAGACGCTATTTTCCATAAAAAAAAAGGATGATTGAATTTTACGCAGAAAAATAAAGCCGCCGAATCCGCGAAAATATACGAAACAACCGCTCCAAATATCACAGCCGCAATATTGAACGCTTCGGTTACAAATCCTCTAACAAGACCGCCTATTAAAGTTATTATTAGAATCAGATAAAAAATATAATCTATATATTTAAACATATTTTAATTTGTTTTGAACATATTGACAAAAATTTGAAGAAGCTCATTGTTAAAAGACCCTTCCATTTCATACAGCATTATTTTAAAGGCGGGAAACGATCCCAAAGCGTTTTTATAACAACGCCGGGTCGTAAGCGCGTCAAACACGTCGCATATAGAAATCAACTGCGCCTCAAAAGGTATTTCTTCGCTTTTAAGATTGAAAGGATATCCTGAACCGTCGATTTTTTCATGATGGTATAAAACCGAATCCGCTATTATTTTATCCGATATATTATGATTTTTTAAAATATTTTTACCGTAGAGCGGATGTTTTTTCATTTCATCCCATTCGGTTTTATCAAGTTTTCCCGGTTTCAGCAATATTGATTTATCTATTCTTGATTTTCCTACGTCGTGAAGCAGAGCTCCTTTTATCAACACCGGCAAATCAGTTTCATCATAACCGGCAAGACGGGCAAAATTCGATATGAGCAATGAAAGATTCAACGAATGAGTTAAAGTCGAATATTCGAATTCTATAACTTTCAATATATTCCGCAAATCATAATCGTTGTCTTTTAATAAATCGCCCGCGGTATCTGCAAGCGTTTGAATAGAATTTTTTAAATCTTCATCGTCAGGTTTCTCAAAAACATTGTTGATTAGTATTTTTGAACTGTCGTAGAAATATTTGTTTTTTATTTCCAAAGACATATCGCCGTTATATTTGAGATTAGTCAGATTTTTTTTTATATATTCAAGATATTTCGCATAGTCTCGCGAATCGATGTATATTTTTAATTTTTTGTTTAATAAATTCTGTTTATGCTTTTCAGTAAAAGGCAAATCCGAGGATCTGAACAAAACATAATTATCCTCATTAATGATATACAAATTAAAATCGGTTATACGGTCGTTCAATAAAGAATCAATTTCTATCAAAGTGTATTTTTGTTCAGAAAAATCCATAAAATAATCCACAATATCATAATTTCAATATTCATAAACCCGCAAACTTAATTCGTTTCAATAATTCCGAAACGGCTTTTTCGGAATTATCTCTTATAAACCCGCAAACTTAATTCGTTTCAATAATTCCGAAACGGCTTTTTCGGAATTATCTCTTATAAACCAGCAAACTTAATTCGCTTCAATAATTCCGAAACGGCTTCAGAATATTCGTCCTTTTCTCCATATTCCGCCATAAACCTCTCGAGATTTTTTTTTGCGGAAACAATATCATTAATCTTATAATAAATCTTTCCTAAATTATAATACGCAGATATAAGATTTTTATTTATCGACAGTATTATTTCGTATTGTTTCAGCGCGTCTTCGTATCTGTTGGTCAAATCATACAATTCGGCAAGATTAAAATAAGCTTGAATATGTTTATTGTCGTATAATACGGCGTTTTTATAACACTCTTCCGCTATGTCGAACATCTGTTTATTAAAATATAAATATCCGATATTGTTTAAAGCGACGGCATTGGTGGGGTCTTTTTGAAGAGCGTCTTTAAAATATTTTTCCGATTTAACGGTATCATTAATTTTATAATATAAAAGCCCCAACGCCGTATCTATAAAAGTTGAAGCGTAAATTTTTGAAATTTTTTCAAGTTCAATTATCATTTTATACGGTTCGTTATTATGTTTGTCTCCCAAAATTTTCACAAACAGAGAGGTCGTATCCGCATTATTCTTATTATTTTTGAATTCCTCAAAAATAAAATCATACGCCGATTCAATATCGTTCATTTTCAAATAAGCGAGCGCCAAATTAAAATTAATGAAAGGCTCCGAAGGATTAATTGAAAGTATCTTTTTATATGTATCTATAGCTTTCTCGATAAGATTCAGTTTTATAAATAGAAACGCAAGATTGTTATAAGCCGGAACAAATTTCGGAAACAGCTCGGTTACCTCAATAAAAATTTTTTTTGCTTTATCGTAGTTTTTAAGATTCACATACGCGGTGGCGAGATTGTATTTAACCTGAACGTCGGTCTTATTTAATTCCTCGGCTTTTTTATAATATTTCAGCGCGGTTTTGTAATCTTCTTTCATTGAATAAACGCTGCCGATGTTAAGATAAGCGTTATAAAAATCAGGTTTAATCTTTAGGGTATAATTATAATGTTCGAGCGCTTTTTCAAAATCGTAAATTTTTGTGTAAGCTACGCCAAGATTAAAATTAACAACGGGGTCGCCCGGATTTTCAACGTATTTTTTTTTCCAATGACTGACAAGTTCCATAATTCCGTTCTATTTAATTTCAAAATTATCTTTTAATAAATCGTATTTTTTTCCAATAATAGGAATATTTCTGAATTCTTCCTTATTCTTAAAAACTCCATATCTGTCGATATATTTCAAAATCATAGTGGCTTCAAGTTCGGAAATTCCAAGCGCCGACTGAAGTTCCAATGAATCGGCATTATTAATATCTATCGGAATTTTCATTTCAATCGTATTTTGCGGTTTGTTTTTTTCCGTTATTTTCAGGTCGCTTTCAGTTTCATAATTATTTTCGTATTTAGGCGCGCCTATATAAAAATAATCTTTAACGCTCTCATATTTGCTTGATAATCCAGGCGCTTTTTTTAAATCGTCAAGACGGCTGAAATACCCGTAATCTTCTCTGTATTTGATTATAACGGTTCTATCCATATCCGTCAAATTCGGAACTGCCGCAAGTTCTTCTTCTGTGACCGAGTTCAGGTTGAATTTATTCTTAATCTCAATATTTTGAGCTAATACATTCGATTTAAAACTGTCTCTGTAAGACGAATTTGGTTCCGTCGAAGAAGCGGTCGATTCAGGCAGCGGAGGCAGCGGTATTATTCTATTCGAATTATTATCTTTGATAAATAAATCTATATCTTTTGCATTTATATTATGTCCGGTCTTATTATCTTCTTCTATTTTTCCGGCATTTTCATTTTCAATAAAACTACCGGCAGGTTTTAACCATTCCGGAAGAGCTTTAAGATTTTTAGATTCTACCTGTCTGCGAATTGCGTTAAGCTCGGATGTTCCGGTAAATTCGTAATTCTGATTTGAATAAGCTTTTTTTGATCTATTGGAATTGCCGTTATCAACCGAATTATCCTTATATTGTTCGGGCGGTTTATAATACGTTTCAGATTTAATTTCCGTATCAACGCCTCCGGTAATCACGCCCGCATCATCGCCGGTAATGCCGCCGGCGTCTCTTTTTTTATTTGTTGCGTTGATTTTCTCATTGATTTCGGAATTATAACCTTGTTGTTCTTTAACAGGTTGGGTTTCATTGGATGAAATCAAAACGGCTCTTGTCAAATAATAGTCCGACGTTTCGATATCGTTTTTCAGAAAATAAACTACGCCAAGCTCACGGTTCGCTTCCAAATTATCCGGTTCGATTTTTATGATTTCTAAAAGTATGGAAAGTTTCTCGTCGAGATTAATAATATTTTTCGCATTTTCAAGAGCCTGCGAAACATTTATTTTTTGAGACGAACCATAACAGAATTCCGTTTGAATAAAAACAACTATAACAAATTGAAATGCTACAACTGTTCGCAAAAGTATCTTTCTTGTAAAATTGCTCATTAAGATTATTCCTCCAGTCCAATTGTCTGAAATATTTCTTCGAGATAAAAAGACTCTTTACCGTCTTTAACATTGTTGTTGTTAGCGTCTTCAAATATAAGTATAGAAGCGTTTAAATCTCCTATATTTCCCGCGTTAAAACATAATTTCAGATTTTTTTCAGTCATACCGTCCGCTTTAAAAACAAACTGATTAGCTTTATTTTTTTTTGAGATTAAATTCAGATTCCGCGAACTGCCGTTTTGATAAAACAACATCTGTTCGCTGAAAGAAACAATCAATTTAACGTTTTTTTTATTTTTCAGATTATTGCATAATAAATTATATATTAAAGGTTTGCCTATGTCCGGCCGGCTTTCATAAACCGCGTTTAATTTAAAGTCGTTTGTTTTCTTCGGAATTTCGGCTTTTACGTTTTTTTTTATTGCGTCGGCATTCTCCTTAAAAGTATCTACATTTTTAATTTTATTGCCGGACGAATCGCCGTTTTTTTTTACCTCTATATAATTTTCTTTTTTCTTAACTGACTGATCTCCTTTTACATAATTCCAATCCGGACCGGTTATTTTCATCACCTGCGTTTTTAAAACCGCGATTTCCCGCGTTAATTCGTTTATCCTGAATTTCAAAGTTTCAACGTCGTCCGTCAAATAATCTATTTCTTGTTTATTATCAATTGCGTTTAATGCAAAACTTGCAATCAGATTCATTGAAAACGCCAATAAAAAAATAAGGATTTTTTTCATTTATATTAGCGCCTTTATTCCGTTATTTTCGTCAATTCGTCCGCGATTGTATTTGTTTTCAATCTTTTGACCGAGCCGTCGGAATATTTTTTTGAAAGCTCGTATTTTATTTCTATTCCGGTTTTTACCGCGTTTACGCCGTTCTTAACGTTCAATTCAAAAGTTAAGACCGCTTCAGAATTTTGCTTGTTCAAATAAAAAGATTCCGGTTTATTAAGATAATCTTTTATATCAAGGGAACCGAAATTAATAGTTTTTCTGCCGGACTCATATATCGTTAAATTTGAATTTGAAGGAATCCCGCCGGAATTTGTGTTTAAAATCATATCCGTTATTTTAATTCTTCCTTTCCCCGAATTTAACAGACGCAATTCGTATTTAATATTATCTCCCGAGCCCGCGGGATCTTTCAAATCGGTCAATTGAACGTCAAGATTGGAAAAATAAAAATCGGGGGATTCATTTTCTTCTATTTCAGTTAAAGTTATGGGATTGTGTTTTATTAACTGATAATTATGCAGCATCGCGGAGCATATCATTGTTTTAACGGGTTGTGTTTTATCGAACTCAATTTTTTTTGTAGGAACAGTTTTTACTGAAATTTTTAAAACGTCGCCGGCTGTCATATCTCCGATTTTAACTGAAACGTATTTTTTGGGGGCGTTTCCAGAGCTAATAATTCCGTAAGCCAAAGAATATTTTTTTTCCAATTCATATCTGGCTATTTTTTCGTCGTTCAAAAATATATCGAAATTTGAAATAAAATCAGGTTCGTTCTCAGGATAAAAAAAATCAAACGATTCGGGAAGAGAAACGCTCAATATATCTTCATATTTTTTTCCCGATATTACTTTTAAAATTGTTTTTACTGAAATATATTTTTCGCCTGACCCTAAATCATAAATATCAAAAGGACTGTTATCAGATATGGATAAATCCACGGTAATTTCATCGGGATACAGCCATTCGACTACTGTAAATGCCGTGTTTTTTTCAGGATTGTTTTCAACCGAAAGCGTAGCGGAAATTTCAGCAAATCCGGGCGTAGTCGAGGTCAATTCCACGAAAGATTGACCGGGATGTATAATCAAAGACTGATATTTGTTTGACCCTCTCGGATATAATCCTGATTTTTTGGGTTGCTGCGCGGTTATAGTTTTTTTTTCCGAAACCGCGTAGGTCTTTAAAAAATCCTTTTGAAACGTCGATTTATCTTTTTCGCTATAATTAGTTATAAAACAATCGGCTCCGGCATTTTGAGCGTTTCCCGAATTTATTCTCCATATTATCTCTGCGTCCGGAACCGGCATTCCTCGTTTTACAACGGTGGCCACTAAAACGGTTTTTGTTTTAATTTCATATGACGCCGCAGCTTTAATCCTATTATTATTTACAATGCCGCCAGCGGGATAGTATTGCGTCATATCTCTGTATTCGGTCGAAGCGTTTGCAAATAGCGAACCGTCGTCGTCAATAAATACCGGCGAAATGATTATCGAATAATCTCCCGCCATAACCAGTCTGCAACTTAACGTCAAAAAAATAATGACAAGTATTTTTATCTTCTTTTTATTCATAACATCACTAAACATATAATTTAAATTTTTTCAAAATTTCATCCGTTTTTTCAGATTTTGTTATTTTAATTCAATACGCTTGTTTTGTCAATTGATTTATCCTTTAGAGTCAATATTAAAAAATATCGAGAACTCAAAAGAGAAACCGAGAAAATTAAAGATAATAAACAAAGAAAAAACATCCGAAATATTTTAAATGTTAAAAATTCATTTCGATTTTTAAAAATAATTAATTTACAAAAAATATCAATCATAAAAACGAGAAAAAAAACTATACGTAAAAAAACTAATACACAACCCCGATGAGCCAGAATTAAATCTATAAACTTTTCGAGCTAAATCAAGTAATAAATCCTTGAAAAACAAGTAAAAGTCAAATTTTTTAAAAGGCAATACAAAAAAAACTTTTCGTGCTAACGGAATTTTAACGTCATTTCATATTTTTTTCCACAGAAATCATTTTTTTAAAACAAAAATACTTCTAAAAATTAATTTTAAAAAAAATCGCAAAAATTCTTGACTTTCCGCCGAAAACATAATACAGTATAAATACTATATTTTTACAGCGTAATTAAAGAGACGGTTTATGGCTTATTTAACCTGAAAACCGCATTAGATTTTTGAAAAAGCGCTGGAAGTAAGGAAAAACATTGATTTTGAGCGCTTTTTCAAAAGCATTAATTTTTACTTGGCAGTTTTCAGGTTTTTAGAAGTTTTAACAAGCGCGTATATATGTTTTGAAAAACTTCACTGTTTTTATTGCATTATTCGGGTTTAACAAAAATTCAGAAGGTCGAGCGACCGACAAATCAATCTTTTTATGTTAATCTGTCTTCGGCGCTTGCGCAGGCGTCGAACATTAAAACCCCAGTTTCAAAACAATGCGGAATAACGACTTTATTTTGAGGGATTATATTATAATAAAACACGTCGAATATCGAGGGAAAATCAATCAAAATTCAACTTTTTGACACTATTTTTCAGTTTTCGGCGTTTTCATTTTTCAAGTTATTGAAAATTAAACGCTTAATTTTCCGAAAGATGGGTTTTAGCCGAAGTTTCGTTCAAAACTTGCGAAACTTCGGTTAAAGCATTAATTTTATCGGACTTTTATTTTACTCGTCGATTTTGGCAGTGTTGAGGCGAAACTAAAAACAGCTTGCAATTTTTATAATTATATCGTATCATACCGAATAAAGGAAAACTTGATAAAGAATAAATTTTAATTAAAGTATCGTTTAAAATAATATTGTTTTTAGCTAAGGAGGGGATTTAAATGGCTTCTCGCGAATCTGTGGCTATCATAATGGGAGGCGGAAAAGGCACGCGGTTATTTCCTTTAACAAAAGACAGATGCAAACCTGCGGTTCCGCTTGTGGGGAAATACAGATTGATTGACATACCGATAAGTAATTGTCTCAATTCGGAGATTAACAGAATATTCGTTTTAACGCAATATAATTCGGAATCATTGAACCGTCATATAAAAAACACCTACAGGTTTGATACGTTTTCAAAAGGTTTTGTGGATATACTTGCTGCGGAACAAACCGGAGATTCCGACGACTGGTATCAGGGAACCGCGGACGCAGTCAGGCACAATATAAAACATTTCAGATTTGCAAAACCGAAATATGTGGTTATTCTATCCGGAGATCAGCTTTATCAAATGGATTTTAAGCGGATGCTTTCAAGGCATATTGAGAAAAACGCCGATATATCCATAGCGGTTATTCCGGTTGACAGAGAATCCGCCAAAGAATTCGGAATTCTAAAAATGAATCGAAAAGGAAAAATAGTCGAGTTCAAAGAAAAACCGAAAGAAGACGCGGTTCTTGATTCTCTAAAAGTTGATAATAATCTGTTAGAAGGCGATAATATAGAAATAGCGGAAGGTAAAAATTATCTTGCCTCAATGGGCATATATATTTTCAATTACGATATTTTAATTGAAGCGCTTGATAACACGCTTGAAGATTTTGGAAAACATATTATTCCGGCGGCTATAACTAATTACGACGTATATTCGTATTTATATAACGGATACTGGGAAGACATAGGAACTATAAAAGCTTTTTATAACGCCAATATTGATTTGACTTCGGAATTTAAAAATTTTGATTTTTACAATAGCGCATATCAGGTATATACTCATGCAAGGTATTTGCCTATATCAAAAATCAACGACTGCAAAATTATAAAATCATTAATTGCGGAGGGATGTTTAATCACTCACAGCGAGATAGAAAATTCGATAATCGGATTGAGAAGTTATATTTGCGCCGGATGCGTTATAAAATCGTCTTTGTTAATGGGCAATGACCATTATGAATTTGCAGAAACATCAAAAAACAAAACCAAAGAACCTATTATTGGAATAGGGAAAAATACGTTTATTGAAAAAGCGATTATTGATAAAAACGCCAGAATAGGAGAAAACGTTATTATCAAAAATAAGGACAATGTAGAGGAATTTGACGGCGAGGGTTATTCAATAAGAGACGGCATAGTGATTATACATAAAGATTCGGCGATTCCCGACGGAACTGTAATTTAAACTTAAACCGGCCGGCGGATTTTAAAAAATGTTTTGATATGAAATAGCGTTAATTTATAAAACGTAAAATGATTTTTGAACAAAAGAAAAGGGTGAGTTTATAATGCCTATATTCGAGTATAAATGCGAAATTTGCGGAAACGATTTTGAATGTTTGATAAATGGAAATGAAATCGCCGTATGCGATAAATGCGGAAGCGACAGGTTAAAAAAAAAATTTTCGGTATTCGGAATTGGTTCGTCTGCTTTGGGCGGAGATTTTGGTTGTAATAGTAAAACCTGCGAATCCGGTTATTGTCCCAATGCGTCAAATTCGCAATGCGGATGCCCGAATTGTCATTAATAAACAAGAAATCCGAAAAATATTTTACAAACTTATATAAAAAAACTTGACAAAATTGTGTTTTTAAATATAATACGAATGTTTTAAATCGTATTCTGTATTTTTGACAACGATTTTAATATTGATTGAGGAGAATATTAAGAATGAAAACTACATTTATCGAACCGGAGAATATTGAGAAAAAATGGATATTAATAGACGCGGAAAATATTACTCTCGGAAAACTCGCCGTAAAAATTGTCGAGATTATAAAAGGTAAAAACAAACCTGAATACAGACAAGACAAAGATTGCGGAGATTCAGTTGTCGTTATTAACGCTTCAAAGATTAAGGTTACCGGCTACAAATTAAATCAAAAAGAATATTTCAAACATTCGTTATGGGTTGGCCATTTTAAGATGACTAAATTAAAAGATATGATGAAGACAAAACCCGAAGAAGTCATTTTACATGCGGTTAAAGGAATGCTACCGAAAAATCATCTTGGACGCAAATTTTTAAAAAAAGTGAGAGTTTTTTCAGGCGCCTCGCACAATCATGAATCGCAGAAACCGGAAAGAATTGAGTTTTAATTTAGGAGGAAACTTTTAAAATGATAAATTATATATTGGGATTAGGCCGCCGCAAAAGGTCGATAGCAAAAATTTATATGAAGTCCGGCGACGGTAAAATATTGATAAACGATAGAAATCTTGAAGAGTATTTTAATAAAGGCTCATTGATAAGCGCGGTAAAACAGCCGTTGGAATTAACGAATAATTTAGGGAATTTCGACGTTGTAGTAACTGTGAACGGCGGCGGCACAACCGGACAAGCCGAAGCTATAAGATTGGGCATATCCCGCGCGCTTATTAAAAACGACCCGAATTTAAAAAAACAATTGAAAGGCGAAGGATATTTGACAAGAGATTCGAGAAAAGTCGAAAGGAAAAAATATGGTCAAGCAAAAGCGAGAAAACGTTATCAATTCTCAAAACGTTAATCTTAGCTCAAAAAACGGCATAGGAATTACGGCGGCAAAAGGATATTTAGCCGCCGGAATAAAAGCCGGATTAAAAAAAAGTTCGAATTATGATTTGGGATGCGTCTATTCCGTAAAAGACGCCGTGACAGCCGCTTGTTTCACATCAAATAAATTTGCCGCTGCGCCTGTAATAAGTTCGATAGAACAAATGTCAAAAACCGAATTAAAAAGATTAATAATAGTAAATAGCGGTTCGGCAAACGCCTGCACAGGCGAAACCGGTTTAAAAATAAACCGGTTCATAATTGAAAAATCGGCAAAAGAATTTGACTTGCCCGAAGACAGAATACTAACGGCGTCCACGGGGAAGATAGGCGTTCAGTTGCCGGTTGAAAAAATAATCGGCAACATAAAACTATTAAAAGAATCCCTGAGCAATAATACTGAAAATAATTTTTCAAAAGCAATAATTACAACCGACACTGTAGAAAAAAAAATCAACGTATCTTATAAGTCGGGAAATAAAACGATTATTATAGGCGGATGCGCGAAAGGTTCGGGAATGATAAATCCCAATATGGCCACTATGTTGTGCTTTATAACCACCGACGCATTAATTGGAGCGGACGCGTTGCGGTCGGCGTTAAAAACCGCGGTGAATAAATCTTTTAATTCGATTACGGTAGATGGAGATATGTCGACAAATGACAGCGTTTACGTTATGGCAAACGGAATGGCAGAGAATGAACCGATAGAGAATATTGATTCCGCCGATTATAAAAAATTCACGGAAAAATTAACATACGTCTGCGTCGAATTAGCCAAAATGATTGTAAAGGACGGAGAAGGCGCGACAAAATTTATTCAGATAAAAGTTATTAATTCCGGAAATTACGAACAAGGAAAAATAATAGCCGAACTAATAGCGAATTCAAATCTTGTTAAAACGGCTTTATTCGGCTGCGATTTGAATTGGGGAAGGATTATTTCTTCGATCGGGAGCGCGAAATTTGCGTTTAATCCGGAAAACGTCAAATTATATATTAATAATAATTTAATATTCGAAAAAGGAATGGAAGCCGAATACGATTCGGAAAAATTAAATAAGATAATGAAATTAAAAGAAATACATATCGCTGTGGATATGGGTTTAAACGAAAGCGAAGAAGTTATGGAGTGGACTTCCGATTTAACGTATGATTATGTGAAAATTAATGCCGAATATTCTACTTAAAATCAGGTTTTAAAAATGCATCCGAATATTTTAAAAATGGGTTTGATTTTATTAGTTGTTGGAATGGCGGTATATGCGATTTTTTTTTCCGCAAACGATTATCAAAACGATCCTGATAGATTTTTAAAATTAAAACAGGCAAATCTTCAAAGCGACGCATATTCAAACGATAAAAAATTTTACGAGGAATACAATGCCGGCGAATACGCTTATAAAAACCAAAAATACGAAGAAGCCAGCCGTCATTTTCACAATGTATATTTTAATTATCCCAGAATGCCAAAAGGTCAATTAAAATTAAGCGCGCTGCATTATATAAACAGAATAAAGTTCATACTTGAAGACCGTCAAAAAAACGGACCGGATACAGAGACAAAGGTAAAACAATATTATAAAACCGTAGATTGATTCGAATTTTTTTATATTTAATGATAAAAAATAAAAAGTAAAAAAACGAGGAGGAATTTTAAAATGACAAAGAAAATTTTAGTTATTGAAGACGACCTCGATTATATCGAAGTGTTAAAAAAAAGAATGACGTCTCAGGATTTTGAACTTGTTTTTGCCACTAAAGGTTTTGACGCCGTCGATATAATAATAAATAAAACTCCGGATATCATATTGCTGGATTTGAATCTTCCGTATATAGACGGAGACGCGGTCATATCAGCTTTTAAAAGCAGGAATCTGGCGAAAAACATTCCGATAATTATTAATTCCGCGCGTTCTGAAGAAGATATAAAAAAAGCTATGGAGAAAATCGGAGCGAAAGCGTTTATAAAAAAACCGACTGATTTTTCTAAACTAATAGAATTATTAAAATCTCTATAATCAAATAAAAAAATCTTTGCCATGCAAGATTTTTTTATATTCTAACTTGTTCTGACGGATAATTATTAAATGGCCAGAATACTAATTGCAGACGACACGCTAATAATGCGCAGTTTCATAAAGACTGTTTTAATCAAAGCCGGCCATTCAATAGCGGGCGAAGCTGAGAACGGAGAAGAAGCGTATAATAAATATAAAGAAGTTCTTCCGGATATAGTTACGATGGATATTACGATGCCTGTATTAAACGGCATAGAAGCGTCAAAAAAAATATTGAATGAATTCCCGAAAGCTAAGATTATAATGACGTCTGCGTTAGAACAAAAAAACGTGATTCTTGAAGCCCTTGAAATAGGCGTAAAAAATTATATTTTAAAACCTATAAACAAAGAAAAAATGATCGACCTTATCAACGAAGTCGTCAATTCGGAATAATTTAACCCGAAAACCGCATAAAGATTTTGAAAAATTGTTCAGCATAGAATACTTGTTTCAGACAATTTTTCAAAATCTTAAAAACATATGATTTACGGCTAAAGCCGTAAATTTAAAACTTCTAAAAAACCTGAAAACTGCCAAGAAAAAAATTAATGCTTTTGAAAAAGCGCTCAAAATCAATGTTTTTTCTTACTTTCAGCGCTTTTTTAAGATTCTAATGCGGTTTTCAGGTTAAAACTTCCTTTTTGTCAAGCGCGTCAAACGAATTTAAAAAATGCGCGTTTTATTTTGTCAGCCACAATTCCGGATTCACGGTTTTTTTTCCTTCTCTAATTTGAAAAAATAAACTTGTTCCGAATAGCGAACCCGTGTCGCCCGCCTTTCCGATAATTTGAATACCGTCGATTTTTTGCTCGGATTTAACCGTTATTTCGTTTAAATGAGCGTAAAGAGTAATATAGCCGGAACCGTGAGAAATAATAATCGTCCATCCGAACGAATCAATCCAATCCGCAAAAATCACTATGCCTTCCGCCACAGAATATACGTCCTGATTCTGCGAGCATTTTATTTCAATGCCGTCGGTTTTAATTTCAAATTTGTATCTTGAATTTAATCCTGAAAATTTAGAGAGAATTTTGTTGTTTTTAGATTTTTTAACCGGCCAGGGCAATTTTCCTTTTTTATTTTTAAAATCGAGTTTGTTAAGTTCAATCATTTCTTTTGTCTGTTTTTGTTCTAATATCAGATTATTAATCGACGCTTCGATAACTTTCATCTGCCTTTGCCTGTTATCGATTTCCGCGGAAAGAAATTCCCTGTTTTTGATTAATTTGGCGACGAAATTTTCTTTTTCATTTTTTGAGAGAACTAATTGATTTTTTGCGGTTTCGTTTTCTTCAAGCAATTTATTTTTTTCGATTTTAACTGTTTCAACCGATTGTTTATCAGATTTAAGTTTAGCGATTAAAAATAAAATTCTGTCAATCTGAAGTTTGTCGCTTTGAGAAATCATATCGAGCATTTTAAATTTCAAAGAAAATTCGGTAATTTTTTTAGATTCGAGCAAAGCCATCAAATTTGAAAGAGAAGAATATTTTTTTTGTTCTTTAAAAGTTGAGCGGATGCGTTTGGCGAGTTTCTGTTTTGAGTTTGTCAAATTAGATTCGTTTGATTCAATTTGTTTTGATAAAACGGCAATATCGGATTCAAGTTCGGATAGTTTAAGGGAAATGTCCGAAATAACGCGGCTTTGTTCAACGATTTTATTTTCAATTTTTAAAAGTTCGCTGTTTAAAAGTTTTTGTTTATCCTTTTCAAATTCAATTTGATTCGCTATTTTAAGGATTTGTTTAAGGTTTTTTGATTTTTCAAGTTTTTGCAATTGTTCTTTATTTTTCAAGAGATTCAATTTTTTTTCAAGATCCGCAGTTTTATCCGTTTCGGTTTTCTGCGAGAAAGAACGTTCGGAGAAAATTAAAAAAAAACAGATCAAAAGACAGGCGAATCCGGTTGAAAAAAATTTATTCATTTTCAATAGACATACTCATAAATCTTGATAAAGCCGCGAAAGAACCGATTAATCCGGCGAGAAAAGAGGCGACATAAATAATTGCGATTTCTTTTTGATTAAGAAAAGTAAAATTTAAATCTGCAAGAATCGGAAGCGGCAATTTATGAAGAATATGGTTAAAAAAAATATAAATCATAGAAATGCAAATCGTGGAAGAAATGAACATAGTAATGGCGGATTCGATAATAAAGGGCAGTCTGATAAAAAATTTAGTTACGCCAATCAGTTTTTGAATTTCGATTTCGGCGGCTCTTGAATAAAAGGTAAGTTGAATCGTATTAAACGCGATGAAAGCCGAAAAAATAAACATTATAAAGACAATGACGAATAATATATAATTAATTGTTTTATTTAAAGTTTGGAGATAATTCAATTTTTTTTGTCCCGAATCTATAGATTCTATTCCATTAAAATTATTGATTTGAGAAAGAAGTTTGGATATGATTGAGGCGTCGATTTTTTTTAAATGAATTTCAAAATAAGCCGGCAGCGGATTATCGATAATTCCTTCGATTAATTCCGGAATATCCTTAGAATAATCTTTGAATTCTTCAAGCGCCTGCTGTTTTGTCAGATATTTAAATTCGCTGATATCGGGATTGGATTTAAGAAAATAATGAAGCGATTCAACGGAATCGCTCTCGATATTATCGTTCAAATACGCAATAATGGTAATGTCGCTTTTAAGTCTTGCGATAAAGTTCCCGATATTTTTTGACAGCAGATAAAAGAAAATAATGAAAAAAATGGAAATGGAAATAACAAATATTGAAATAATATTAATGAACTTATTTCTTGAAAAATTTGAAAAACCTTCTTTAATAAAAAAAAACATAATAATATCCCTGATAATTAACCTGAAATTTTTTCGATTTTTCCTTGTTTTAAAACAATATTAATAGAATTATTTACCAGTCGAGCAAAGTCTAAATTATGGGTTGCCATAACGATAGTGGTTCCTTTGTAATTAAGATCCCGCAGCAAATCAATAATGGTTTTACCGTTATCAATATCAAGATTGCCGGTCGGCTCGTCCGCGAGAATAATTAAAGGGTCGTTTGAAAGAGCCCTTGCAATAGCGGCGCGCTGCTGTTCGCCGCTGCTAAGCGTATGCGGAAACGAATCTCTTTTATACCATAATCCGAGTTCTTTTAAAATTTTTTCGGTTTTAAGTTTTATAACGCTATTAGAAATATTAAGAGCGTTCATAATATAAGCGGTATTTTCATAAACGGTTTTATTATATAAAAGCTTAAAGTCCTGAAATACCACCCCGATTTTCCGGCGCAAATACGGAATTTTTGAATCCCTGATGTTAACTATATTTTCATTGTCAACAAATATTTCGCCCGAATCGGGATTTGTTCCTTTAAAAATAAGTTTTAACAGCGTAGTTTTACCGGAACCGCTGTGTCCGGTTAAAAAAACAAAATCGCCTTTTTTGATTTCAAAGCTCGCGTTGTCAATAGCTTTGACGGTTTTGTTTTGATACCATTTTTTTACGTTTGAGAATTTTATCATAGTTTGTTAATTTATAATAATCAAAATAGTTCGAATGATTTTATTGTAAAAGTTTTCGAAAATATTAGTCAACCCCATATCGCCTTTGAAAAGAATCATAACCGCCAGAATCATAAGGACTATTTGAATCGAGTTGAATAAAAATTTATTGTCGAATCTTTTGCGGTAAATATAAAGCCCGAATATGAACGACAATAATTGAAAAATAACAATAATGGATTTTGCGAATACCGGAATATCAAGCAGAGAGAACATATAAAGACCGGCGCTTAAAACGCTGATATAATAGAAAACGAATAAGAAACAAATTCCTTTTATGAGATTTATAATCTGTTTTTCCCAGATAACAAAAAATAAAATTTGTATCGCCATAATTTGAAACATTCCGGTCTGCCAGACGACGTAATGATTTGTTAAAAAACTCATTTTATAAAGATAAATCGAATAAGCGGCGGCAATGCCGAGATTTCCTAAAAATAATAGGGATTCGCATTTAATAATAAAAATCAAATAAAATGAAACGATAATAATTAAACATAAAACATAAGAAATTTTCAAATTAGGAGTCAATTCAAACCGGATTATGGAATCGGAAATTGTAGTTTTGCGATTTTTAAAAAAATCGGATAATATTTCCAATTCGGATTCAAATTCTTCATTTAATTTGCTTGTCGGCGAATAAATAATAAATTGATAAACATTGGTTCTTAATGATTTATCTAAAATTTTTATTCTTTGAAGCATAGTATGAGTAATAGGAAGATATTTGATTTTATTGATTAAACCCGGATATTTGTATATGAGATTGTTTTTAAAAATTAGAAAATCCGCGCCGCCTGTCACGTTAGACAATTCGTTAATCTTATCAATCGAATATTCGTCTAACACATAAGCGTCGGTAATGCCGCCGTATTTTTTTATATCAGATTTGTTCGGATCAAGAAGGGCGATTTTAAATTGTGAGTTTTTAAAATATTCGATAGCGTTATCCTGATAAAATAAATTGATATTGGGTAATTCGTCGGGAATATTTAGAATTTCCAAATAATAATTATTTTGAAGGAACGGGCCGCCTGAATCGGAATACAATTTATGAACAGTAATATCGTTTTCTTGCAGCGAATCGAAAATTTTTTCCGTCAAATTTTTATTTTCAGATATAATATATTTATAATCGGGATTAATTTTCAGATTTAAAGAGTTATTTGCGGCGCGTTCGATATCAAGGGGCGGAGGCGAGCATATTCGCTTATTATTAATAATATCAGAGCCGGAAACGAAGGTTACAAAACCGTTTTGAATAAGTTCGCGCAAAGTAATTTTATCGAATAATATATGGGAAAATCCGTATTTTTTCAAGAGGTTTATATAATTCGCGGCTTCGGTTTTTAAAATTGATTCGTCGTTGACGTAATGAGTCAGCAAATCGCTTTTTACGCATAAAACGACTGAATTATTTAATTGCAATATTTTTTTGTTTTGAAAATAGGTTATAAAAGTTAAGACGCAGAATAATAATAAAGCGGAATAAAAAATCAATCTTAAAGATAAAATAAATTTAATTTTCATTCTTTTTAGCCGCCTGTTTTTTTAAAAAAGATTTTATAAAGGGGTCGATATTGCCGTCCATAACGGATTGAATATTTCCTATTTCAACGTCGGTTCTGTGATCTTTAACCATCGTATAAGGTTGAAAAACATAAGACCTGATTTGACGTCCCCAAGCGATATCGGATTTATCGCCTGCGATTTTATTTATTTCTTTTTTCTTTTCTTCTTCGAGAGCGGCATATAGCTTGGATTTTAAAATCAACATTGCGCTCTCTTTGTTTTTATGCTGACTGCGTTCAGTCTGGCATTGGGAAACCAAACCTGTGGGAATATGAGTTATTCTGACGGCGGAATCGGTTTTATTAATATGTTGACCGCCCGCTCCGGAAGCTCTGTAAGTGTCGATTCTTAAATCTTCTTCGTTAATTTCTATTTTGATATCGTCGTTTATTTCGGGCATAACCGAAACAGCGGCAAAACTCGTATGTCTTCTGGCGTTTGAATCAAAAGGCGAAATTCTTACGAGTCTATGAATTCCCTGTTCGGTAGATAAATAGCCGTAAGCGAATTTGCCTTTTACGAGCAAAGTTACGTTTTTAATTCCGGCTTCTTCGCCGAGTTGATAATCTAATAATTCGTGTTCAAACTTCATTTTTTCAAACCAGTATAAATACATTCTATAAAGCATTTGAGCCCAATCTTGAGATTCAGTGCCGCCTGCTCCCGGATGAATATTTATAATCGCGTTATTCTCAGACAATTCGTTTGAAAAAAGCGTTTCGATTTCAATGTTTTCAAATAAAGTTTTCAGTTCTGAAATCTTAGTTTCACAAAAAGTCTTTAATTCCAAATCGTCGTATTCTTCAAGAAGCTGCAATGAAGCGTAGACGTCCTCTACGTCTTTATATATTTTATCATATAAATCAATATTTTCTTTAATTCTGCTTATTTTACGATTTACTATTGACGCTGTTTTGTTATCGTTCCAGAAACCGGGTTGAGTAGTTTTTTCTTCGAGAGCTATTAATTTATTTTTACCGTTTTCGTAGTCAAAGATACCTCCGGATATCGGATTCCGCAATTTTTTTTAATTCTGAGCATTGCTGTTTCATTTCAAGATATTCCATCATTTTCTCCGCGAATAAAATTATTTTTTAACGATAAACTGCGGACGGTTTTTAAAAGAACAACATTTTCGCCGCAGTTTTTGTTACTCAAGTCTATTTTTTTAAAAACCGTTAAAACGGTTATAAATAACGATTCGACTTTTATAAACCCAGCAATTAATTGATGGGTTTATAAAAAGAATACAAAAACTAAAACCGTTTAACGGTTTAAAAAAGTGGCTGAATAGTAAACAGTTATCCAGCTAAAAAACAGAAAAATTCTGTTGAAATATTTCAAACATAAGATATAATAAAACTATTAAAAAATCAAGGAATATTAAATGCCGGACAATCAAAATTTTAATTCAAATATTTATAAAAAAAGATTAAAGACGAATTATAAAAAAAAAATATCGGCAAAATTGAAAAAGATAAAATTGTTTTTTTATTATAATTCTTATGAACGTCCGGTTTCTTATTTTACTTTATGGCAGTTTATTAAGATTGCAGGATTTATTTTGGTTGTTGTATTAATATTCTATAAATTTTTTTTGCCGAAATAATAGTTTACCATTCAGGTCTATCCCCAAAAAACAGTTTTATTTTTTAAGAAATTTATAAACAAATAATAAATCATTTAAAATAATTTTTTTTGAGAAAATATTTTTCTTCGTTTCCTATCATTGAATTTCCGTCAATATCCAAATCGGGAAATATTTTGCCAAAATGTTTTTTTATCATAGCGGCGTCGCGTATATTGATAACTCCGTCTCTAAAAAAATCGCCGGCATAAAGAATTACGGGCTCGCAAACGTATTCCGGATACAAATAAAAATTTGAAACAAAAGATTTATACAAAGGTTTTGAAACGGTTAAAATAAAAGAATCAGAATATAAAAAACGCGCGACAAAAAATCCCGAAGAATCAGAAAAAGTTGAAAAAGATTCCGTTTCATTATATATAGTTATCATCGCGTTTGACGAATCATTATTGTTTCCTTCCAGAGAGATATAACCTGACGCCGTAAGTCCCGGAGAAAGAAAAATAGTATCTATTGCTGTTCTTCCAAAACCGTCGATAATTGTTACATTAATTGTTTCTGAATATATAGATAAAGGAACCGAACAATTCCAAGTAGAAGAAGCGGATTGTGAAATATAAAGAGAATCGTTTATTAAAAGGTTTAAAGTATCGTTTGAAATTAAATTATTTGTTGTTCCGGCAATAGAAACAAATAATGCCGTTGTTTCGTATGTCAAACCGCTTGAAACCGGATTTAGAATAGCGACTGAAATTTCAGAGAGTTTAATTGTTATCGTATCGTATGCGATTCTGCCGAATTTGTCGGTTAATTTAACTAATATACTGTCAGATAAAGCGGATATTAAACCTGTTCCGTTCCATTGAAAATTTGAAATCGAGCCGGCTGAATTAAAAATTGAATTGATAAAAATTTCGACCGAATCGCCGTCTGAAATATTTTGAGCCGAACCTGAAACAGAAATAATTAAAACATTAGTATTGGAGTTATTTAACGGCGATAAGATTTTAATATTTGGAATAGGGAAATATGAAATTGTAAGCGTATCCCATCTGAATTCATTGAATTTATCGAATAGTTTTAAAGTAATAACGTTTAAAGAATCATTTAGAATTATGGAACTTGCCCAAGAGTCGTTCGGCTGCGAAATAAAAATAGCGTCAATTAAATTTCCATTCTGGAAAATAAATATCGAGTCTCCGGCGTTTGAATTATAAGTGGTTCCGGAAATCGAAATAGATTGAGAAGTTGTTTCGGAATAAGGAGCCGGACTGCAAAAAACAATAGACGCCGGAGGATAATAATTTAATGTTATAGTATCCCATAGAATTCTTCCGAATTGGTCTGTAAGTTTTGCCGTAATTCTGTCGCCGATATTGTTTATTTGGGAATTAACTGACCAATTCTCGTTTTCTTCCCAGATATAATAAGCGTCCTGACGGTTTGAATAATCGCCGTTTAAGAAGATTTCAATTTTATCAGGACCGGCAACTCCGCTTGAAGTTCCGGAAATTAAAATTGATTTTATGTTTGTATCCGTATTATAAGCGGGGTTTGATATTCCAAAAGAAATGGTTGTAAAATAGTGAGCTTCAACTGTGTCCGCTGATGTTCCGCACCAATCGGAAACAATAAAAGCTGTAATTGAATCGTTTGCCGAAATCAAATTTGCCGTTCCGTTCCATTCCCCGTTATTTGCGTCTATTGAAAAAGAGCTCTGGAAAATTTCGTTCACAAAAATATTAATCGTGTCGCCGGAACGGGAATTATAAGATGAACCGGATACGTTTACAAATTGAGAATTAGTATCGTATTTAGCCCAAGGAAATATAATTCCAATTGAAGAATTACCGAAATAATTGATTTGTAGAGTGTCGTAATACGTTCGTCCGAATCTGTCTATAAGAGTTGCTATAACGCTATCGTTTTGATTTGATAAAGAAACGGTTCCCTGCCATAATGAATCGGAAGCGGCAATAGGAATTACAGATTGAACGGCATAATCATATAAAAATTCCGGCGAGTTATTGCCTTCAATATCTTCTAGAACTCCGAGAAATGTTGAAGCGGATAAAACGACGGCGTCTCCGGGGAAAGAAAAATTTGAAGTTCCTTTTATTGTAATAATTTTTGAGTTTGTATCTATTCCGGAATTCGGATATGAAATTTTCAAACTGTGTTCAGGAAAATAATTTACTGAAATTGAATCGTAAGCGGTTCTTCCGAATCTGTCTTCGAGTTTAACGATTATTGAATCGGAGAGATTTCCGCTTAATAAAGCGGTTGAGTTAAACGAACCGTCAAGTTCCTGAATAATATAAAATGATTGCGTTTCAGCATTGGTAAATACAGTTACTGTTCCGCCCCTGTCGGTTCCAAGAGTAGTTCCGGAAACTGAAATTTGATTTAAAAAAGTATCGTGAAAATTTGAAGGAGTTTGAATTTGAATCAACAATTCGGGATGATAATTTACGGTAATCGTATCGTAACAGTTTCTTCCGAATTTATCATAGACAAACGACCATACGGTATCTCCGTAATCGGATAAAACAATAGTATCATAATATGAACCGTCGCGTTTTGTCAACGTTATGGTTTCGGTCGAATTAGCGATTTCATTAAAAATAATCAAAGTGTCTCCGAAATCGGTTCCAATCGTTTTTATGTCAAAATATAAAGGTTTAATCATAGAATCATATTCGGTAAAAATTAAATCCAGACTGAGTTCAAGGGGATGAAAATAATTTATGGCAATAGTGTCTGAAGCGGATTTTCCAAATTGTTCGTTTAAAACTGCGCAAACGGAATCTCCCGGAGATTGCATTATACATTCGTCCGACCATGAACCGTTTGGCTGTTCAATGATAATTTCAGACGATAAATTTCCATTCAAATAAATTGAAACGGTATCTCCCTTCCAAGAATTTAAAGTGGTTCCGGAAATAATTAAAGTTTGATTGATTGTATCATACATATTTTCGGGAGATTGTATCGAAATTTCTGGCAAAGCCGTCGTGTTGATTTTTCCGGCGGTATGGGTTTCGCCGTTAGTAAAGTTTGAAGGTTCCCAGTTTAATTCTGAATAATCGTCGAGCCTGAAATTTTTTCTTTCAATACTGTTGTTAGAAGTTATCAGGGGATAAGAGATTATCTCAACGGGAGAGTCTTTGCTATTAAGTAACGCGATGGCGTCGCCGGTAGCTCTCATTGAAAATGAGGAAGAACCTTTGATAAGAATAGAAGGGACGTCCCCGTAATTCCACGCGTTGCCGTTTTCGTGAAAGACCGCATATTCGCCGGGGCCGATATATAAATCGCCGGAAACAGCGATGAATTTAGATTTTATCCAGCTTGAACCGCTTAATACCCCGAATTTCCAGCCGGTTAAATTAACGGTCTCGGAACCGCAATTAAAAAATTCAATCCATTCGCCCGTATCTTCCGAGAATCCCGGCGGAACGTCGAACATTATTTCGGTTATTTTTATATTTGTGTCCGCTCCGTTATAAGAAGATATAGTTGTATTGGAATCTCCCGGCGTTTTACTTAAAAATTCATTTGAAGCCTGCCATTCCGCTTCAGAAGAAGGATCTGAATACAAGGAGAATAGTTCTATAGAATGACCGGTTGTAGCTTTATCAGGATAAACAAAAGAAACGACAGTCGCGCCTGAAGCGGTAATTAATCCGATGTTTTGCGAACTTAGATTGAAATCAAAAACATTAAAATCAAAAAGTATTGGAGGCGTATCTCCATAAAAATCATACCATTGTTCCGCTGAAGGAGACGCGACAGCGTATTGTCCGGGTTTAATAATTTTACTGCCAACGCCGTTGACATTATGATAAACAGAACTGAAATTTATTGGATTTTCGCCGTCGAGAATTTTCCACCCGTTAAAATCAACGTCTGAAATTCCATTGTTATAAATTTCAAGCCAATCTTTTTCGGAACCGTTATCATAAAATATTTCAGTAATAATCAGGCTTGTATCGCCGGAAACGCTTAAGCGATGGGGTCCTGAAGTATCGCATAACGATTCGTTTCCCTGAGTATCGACTGCGACAACGGCGAACCAATAACTCACTCCGTTTAATATTTGATCGCCGACGTTGGAAGTAGTCAAAACCGCGTTTGTCTGATTTATATTTTTAATCTGCATTTCTGGAAAAAGCCAAGGGTCTTCATCTGTTTTTCCGTCTGCGTCGTCGTCTTCAGGAATTCCGGAGCCGGTAAAACTTGAAGAAAATCTATCAATATTGCCGGTCGGGTCTTCGTCGAAATAGCCGTCTCCGTCGTTATCAATTTTATCGCCGATATTATAATTTGAATTAATCGGTTTTGAATCTATGAAAATATAATATCTTGAAAAATCGGAAATATTTAACTCCGGTTTTGTCCAATTGAGTTCAAATGAATTTAAGGAAGCGGTTACGGATAAATTTGAAGGTTTATCCGGAGGAGTATTATCGTAATTATCAGCGTCGCCTGTATTTTCAGGGTCTAATCCCGACATAATATGATGGAAATGAGACATATATCGTCTTGCTATTCTAAAATCATGGATTATAATATGAGCTTCGTCGTTTTGATTTGATTTTAACATTGCCTGACTTGAAAAATTTGCCGACCCTGCGCAGAGTATATCCAAATCAATTATGAAAATTTTGCTGTGCTGATCATTCATAGGCGATTCGATTCTGCACGTGTGATTGTTTTGAAGAGCGGATTGAACAGGACCGGCAGAATAAGCTCCTTTGGCGCCTATTTTAAAAGCTGTCGAATTATTGATTATGGAATCTTTGATTTTATTACCGGCGTTTGCTTCAGGGTCGGAATTGCTGCTGCCCCAAGCATTAGCCATATAAATAATCGATTCTTTGGCGTTTTCAATCAAATATCTCAATCGGCCGACAATACTCTCGGCGCCAGATTCCATACCGTTGTTATTGTCGTCTGGAGAAAATCGTATTTCGACCGTATCTCCGTAAGGAGAAAAATGATAAATATTTCCGGTTGTGGTTTGCGAATGAAAAATTCTGTTAAACTCGTCGGTTTGTTCTTTTTCGATTTTTTTTAATAAATCAGGAAATTCATCGCGGAATAAAATTATAGAATTGTTATGCTCGTAATTCCAGCCGTTTCTATTATGATTTGCCGAAGAAATAATAACCCCTTTATTCGCGACATAGCATATTTTCGAATGAGTTAAATATGTTTTATTGCTTCCGTTCATTTCAACGAGAGGGTCGGCTATCGCTCTTATATGATTCCATTTTGATATATTATAATTATAATCGCCAATGATTCTTAAAGGCGCGGTTCTGCCGGATTGCTCAACCAGTCTGTTCAAGCCGATAGAATTGTCTCCGCTAATCCAATTAATTGTTCCGACATTTTCATCGTCCCATGCCATACTTTGAACATAAACAGTATCTTCAGGGGAAGCCGAATCGATAAAATACGAATGCCATTTTTCAAAACATGAATAATCGTCTTTATGATTTGCGGCAGAAAATTGAGACCACCACCATGGTCTTGCGCAGATATTCAACGGAAAAATAAACGCCGAAAAAATAATAAATAAAATAAATATACAATATTTCAATTTTTTTTACAATGTAACAACAATAAAATATTAAAATTTTATTATGCATAATCCGGTTAAACCGGAAAAATATTAATAGTATCAAAAATATTTTTGCTCAAATTGCAAGATTTTTATAATACAATAAAACGTAAAATAATAAAATCAATAATTTTGTGATAAAAATCAAAACTTTTCAATTTTCTAATACAATTTTTGGGTTAAAATTATTGAGACAATTTCTGACTGCGCGCAGGAATAATTTGGATTAACAGTCCCAAAGAACAAATATTTTTCGCAAGTTACAAAACCCCAAACAAACCTTATAAAATA
>Ga0116156_10000661_pt1 | contig 36084 bp, 40 predicted proteins | sample AD_UKC045_MetaG_FD_89891 | JGI IMG/M metagenome (GOLD analysis project Ga0116156, IMG submission 89891) | Active sludge microbial communities of municipal wastewater-treating anaerobic digesters from USA - AD_UKC045_MetaG | ecosystem: Engineered > Bioreactor > Anaerobic > Digestate | place: USA...
AGATTTTGTTTAACTACTTTTTGCTCAATTGCTTCACCAACTGACTTAACCTCTTCTTTTCCTTCATACATTTTCCCAACCATTCCCCCGATATGGAGTTGATCAATTCCAATTAAACGACAAAACTTAGCAACTACAAGCATACTAATTCCATGACAAGGATCCCTAGTGAATGCAGCATGCATTGCTCTGTGTCCATGATAAACAACATTCAAATCCATGTTTCTTAACTCTTGAACTGCACTCCACCCAAGAGTTAAAACATCAACCATTACAAACTCTCCCCCTTGTGAAATTACATGCTCTGCTCTTTTCTTCATTTCTTTAAAAGGAGCAGTAACATTAGGAAGATACGCTTTTTTTTCACCAGTTTCTTTCTCTGCTTTAGACATTGCTTTTAGAGTAAGATTAACTCGATTATAAAAATTATTAAAACTCATTGAAGTTAAATTCTCATCATCTTTAACATAATCACAACCACCAACCCAAGCTTGATAAGCTACACTCGCGTGACTTGATTCACTCAAACCAATTTTTGGTTTAACTATAGTCCCGACAAAAGGCCTATGTTTAACACCCATTATTTTTCTAACCCCCTCAACACCATAGTAAGGCCCTCTATAATGTTTGATGAAAGATTCAGGAAAATCAATGTCCATCAATTTTATTTTATCAACATCAATCATTCCAAAGACATTACCCGCAACAGAACTCAATATTTGCGAAACATTACTCTCTTCAAATAATTCTTTAGAATATGCTATTCTAATAACTCCTCTTTTTTTGTCTACAAAAAATATTTTAGGAGATAATTCATTAAACATTTTTTGACTAAGTGTATCAATGTCCGTCCAAGTACCAATAGATGATTCAGAAGCAACTCTTTGAGCAGCTCCCTCTAAAGAAATTCCTTTAGCTGGCTGGATAAAATACTCGCAAACCAAGTCCTCTTTAGTTGGTCTATAATTATAATCCAAATACCCTTCATATTCTTTTACACGATTAGAAACAATTTTTTGAGCCATTAAAACACCTTCAAAATAATGAATTAAAAATGATTTTTGTAGAATAAAAATGTTTTGAAAAGGAAAAAACCAAAAAAAGTTTTTTTTTAAATTTATTACTAGTAAACTAATTCACTTTTTTAAAACTAATCTAATGTCTTCATCAGTAACAGTTTTTCTACCAGCGTGTTTAGCGTATAGTGAAGCTTCTTGGCTAATCTTCATTCCAACATCCTCTAAGTGAACAGCAAGTTCTTTTGCTGCAGTCTCACTAACCCTCAAACCAGAAGATTTTCTAATAATCCTGTCAACAGCTGCTATTGGTAATTCAGTCATTTTATTTCACTCATCAAAGTAAAACATTAATGCTTATAAAGATTCCATTTAGCCCCAAAATAAATAATTAGAAATAATTTTTAAAAACAAGGACAATTCAATAGTATAAAATATACCAAAACTTACTCCGGCAAATCACTCTAAGTGCATTTTTAAAGTCTGTTTTGCATAAAACAATGCATGAAAGAAAATAATTTTTTTATCTTAGAACAAAAACCAAAAGAACAAAAAATACCTAATGAATTCGATACTAAAGAACAAAAACAAGAAAATAAAAACTAACCTAACCTAATTACATTTATGTCATTTGTAACACACAAATTAATCAAACCAGATACTGTTGAAGCAAGGTTATACCAAGAAGTTTTAGTATCAAGAATTATTGAAAAAGGAAATACTTTAGTTGTTGCACCAACTGCCTTAGGAAAAACCCTTGTTGCAGTAATGCTTGCAGCTTATGTTTTAGAAAAACATCCTGAAAAGAAAATACTTTTTTTAGCACCAACTAAACCCTTAGTTACCCAGCACGAAACTAGTTTTAAAAAATTCTTTAACATTCACGAGGAAGAAATTGTTTCAATCACTGGAAGCAATCCAATTAATCAAAGAACAGAAATTTATAAAAACAAAAAAATAATTCAAGCAACTCCTCAAACTATTGAAAATGATTTAATAAGCGGAAAATTAAATCTTAAAGAATTTGGACTTGTTATATTTGATGAAGCTCATAGAGCAGTAGGAGATTATGCTTATGTATTTGTTAATTTACAATTACAAAAACAAAATTCCAATTGCTTAGTACTCGCACTAACAGCTTCCCCAGGGAGTGAAGAAGAACACATTCAAGACGTATGCAAAAATCTTTCAATTAAAAACATTGAAATAAAAGACCAAACTGATTTAGATGTCAAACCTTATGTTAATGAAATTGAAATTGATTGGGTTAAAGTTGATTTGCCAAAAGATTTTATTACAATCAAATCACATTTAGAAGAGTTTCAAAAAAAACAATTAATTGCATTAAAATCACTCGGATTTGCGCAAACCGAGAACAAGAAATATTATAATAAGTTTAGACTCCTTGAAATGCAAGCAAACATTAGAAAAAGATTAATTACTCACGGCTCAACTCAACCAAGTTTATTCTATGGAGCAAGTAAATGCGCTTCAATGATAAAAATATCTCATGCAGAAGAACTAATTGAAACCCAAGGAATAGGCGCTTTGAATAATTATTTTAATAAATTGACTGAAGAAGCAAATCACGGAAAAAGCAAAGCAGCGAGGCAAATTATTGCGGATGAAGATATAAAAATAGCAATTCTTTTAACAAAAAAACTTTTTGAAGAAAAAGTACAACACCCAAAGTATGCCGAGTTAAAAAAAATAATTTTAAACCAAATCAATAATGATCCAAAAAGCAAAGTAATCGTGTTTAATCACTACAGAGATTCTATCACTGAAGTAGTTGAATTCTTAACAACAGGAGAAGGAGCAGAATTAATTAAACCAAGAAAATTCATTGGACAAGCAACTAAGGGAAAAGAAAAAGGAATGAGTCAAAAAATACAACAAGAAGTCTTAGAAGAATTAAGAAACGATGTTCATAACGTCCTAGTTGCTAGTAGTGTCGCTGAAGAAGGACTCGACATACCCACAGTTGATTTAGTAATATTCTTTGAACCAGTTCCAAGCGAAATTAGGACAATTCAAAGAAGAGGAAGAACAGGAAGACACCACAAAGGAAAAATGATTGTACTAATGGCAAAAAATACTAGAGATGAAGCATTCTTTTGGACTGCAAAAAGTAAAGAGAGAAAAATGAAAGAAACTCTTCACAGCATGAAAAAAAATAATTCTTTTATCTTAGAACAAAAACCAAAAGAACAAACAATACTCAATGAATTCGATACTAAAGAACAAAACGAGAAAATAATCATTTTCTCTGACTCCCGAGAACAAGCTTCAAACATTAATAAAGAATTATTTTCGCACGAAGACGTTAAACTAATCACCAAACCACTTGATATAGGCGACTATGTTTTAAGTAAAGATGTTTGTGTTGAGCGAAAAACTATTGAAGATTTCTTAAACTCGATGATTGACGGAAGACTATTCACTCAAATAAATAATTTAAGACAAAATTACGCAAAACCATTAATAATACTAGAAGGAAATACTACAGAACTCTTTACACTAAGAAATATTCACAAAAATTCTATTTTCGGAGCACTCACTTCAATTGCACTTGATTACCAAGTACCTCTACTTAATTCAAAAGATTCGAACGAAACCGCTCAAATACTTTATGTAATTGCAAAAAGAGAACAAAAAACAAACAATAAAGAAGTTAGAATCCGAGTCGGAAGAAAAGGACTCACACTTAGCGAACAACAAAGATTCATTATAGAAGGATTCCCTTCAGTTGGCCCAAACTTAGCAAAAGCCTTACTAGAAAAATTTGGTTCAATAAAAAACATAGTTAACGCAAGTGAAAAAGAATTACAAGAACTTGAAAACTTAGGAAAAAAGAAAGCAAATCTAATTCAAAAAGTTTTAAGAGAAAAATATGATGAGAATAAATCCACACTAAAAGAACTTGAAGGAGACAAAGAACTTGATGATGAAGAAATACAAAAAGCGTTTGACGAGAATAATTCAAATTCAAACGAAGAAGAAGTAATTATTGATGAAGAATGAACTATTTGTGATAATTCAAATGTGAATTTAAATCAATAATTATTTTCATCAAAATGAAAATAATTAAAACTCCTTGAACAGTCCTACTCAAAAAAATACCTAATATTATTCCAAAAATAATACAAAAGTGAAAAACAAACATACGCCCCGCAATTTGATCCCCTGCTTTCTTTTCATCAACACCAGGATTTTCCTTGAAATGATTCAAAAAAGAAATTAAATGACTACTAAATAAAATCAAAAAAGAAATAATAAATCCAACAAAAACTAAAATACTTGGAAATAAAGCCAGAAATAAATTATTATAAGGAACTGCTTGGCCTAAAGGAACAAGTAGCACAAATATGAAAGGCAAATAAAAAGAATACCACCCACAAACAAAAATTATGCTGAGTAAAATTGATCCAAAAGAAAATCATTTATAATTAAACAACATTTTGTGAACAACAATTTTAAATAAAGCAAAAAATGCAATAACAAAAATTTCTAACCAATAAATCAAAAGTAAATGCACTATTGAAAGATTTGAAAAAAATACAGTCACCAAAACAAGCAAATTAGAGAGAATCAAAAGCAATGCAGAAGGAGATTGAACTATTTCTTTTAAATAATTTTTCTTCAGGATATTCAAACTTCTTTTGAAAATATAAACCTTTTATTCAACCAAATATATTTTTCACCCCTCAAAACAACATTTAAAAACCTCTCCCTAATTGATTACTTTAATTTGGTGAATAAATTATGGTTCAATGGCATTTAAGAGACGATAAAAAACCAAGCGGGGGTAGAAGAAACACTGTTCGAGCTAGGTCAAAAAAACTTGCTTGGAAAGGAGGAAAAGCTTCCTTAACAAAAACCGTTGATTCTATTAAAAAAGATGTAAGAGAAACTGCTAAAAAAAGAGGAAAAACACAAAAAGTTAGAGCCCTTGAAGTAAAACACGCGAGCATAGCAAAGAACGGAAAAATAATTAAAGCAGAAATAATTGCTGTATCAACTAATAATGCTAATAGATTATTTGCAAGATCAAATGTTTCAACAAAAGGAGCAATTATTAGAGTAAAAATTGATGGAAACGAAAAATTGGCTAAAGTTACAAACAGACCCGGTCAAGAAGGAATAGTTAACGCAAAATTAATAGAATAAATATTAAAAAGGCATTTTTTAAAAAATAAAGAATGCCTCTATTTTTAAGTTAACTAAAAAAAACTAATAAATTTAAACAAAAAATTTATCCAGAATGGTTTAAATAAGCTATTAAATCAATTATATGAACCCCTTTAAAAAGAAAACTCATTTAAGAAAAGTTTATAAATGTGCTCCATAGGCATTTATATAATTAGTGCTGGTTTCTCTAGAATTTTTTTAAAAGAATTATGAGTTTCGTAGCAAAAAAATGGTTTAAGGGTGATGTAATTGGTAACAAAATGCCCCGAGTGTGGAAGCGAAAAAATAAGAATTGATCATGGTAAAGGAGAAGCAGTTTGCATGAATTGTGGACTAATTGTATCAGAAGATGAGATGATTGATACAGGAAAAGAATGGAGATCATTTGATGATGCTGAAGATTCTTCAAGAGGCGGCTCACCAATGAAGTACGTGAAACTAAACAAAGGTTTAGTAACAATGATTGATAGAAGAGGAACTGACTTGAGAGGAAACAAACTATCTTCAAAAGGAAGAGCCCAAATGTATAGACTTATAAAGTGGCATAAAAGAGCTAGTGTTTCAAGTTCAATGCAAAGAAACTTATCAATAGCATTAACAGAAATGAGAAGAGTAGCATCCTACTTGAACATACCAGATACTCTGGTTGAAGCAGCAGCTTTATTATACAGAAAAACTGTGAAGAAAGGATTAATTAGAGGAAGATTAATTGAAGCAGTTGTTGCAGCAGTCTTATACACGGTTTGTAGAACATACCACGTGCCAAGAACTCTAAACGAAATGGCTGAAGCTAGCGGATTAACTAAAAAAGAAATTGGAAGAACTTACAGATTCTTAGTAAGAGAATTGAATTTAGGTGTTCCACTAACTAACCCAATCCACTACATCCCAAGATTTGCTTCAGAATTAAACTTGAGTGGAGAAGTTCAAGAAGAAGGAAGAAGAATCTTAGAAGAAGCAATCAAGAAAGGATTAATCTCAGGAAGAGGACCAACTGGAGTAGCAGCAGCAGCTGTTTACATAGCTGGACTTTTGAAAGGAGAAAGAAGAACACAAAAAGAAGTTGCAAACGTTGCAGGAGTTACAGAAGTAACAATTAGAAACAGATACAGAGAATTGAAGAAGAGACTATCAATCGATGTAGCAGCTTAATAAAAACAATTAATAATGTTAGAGGATTAATTTCCTCTAGCATTTTTTCTATTTTTTAAATCAAATTTTTATTAACTAATTCTTTATATTTTAATAATTAAATTTTACTCAATTATTTTTTCTTTAATAGCTTGGCCAAAGTGTCTCCCTGCTTCGCCAATCTTTACCAAAATCTTATCTCCATTTTTTAGTTCAGCAACAGAAATTGATTTATTTCCATTAGTAACAACTCTAATTGTTTCAGCGTTTTGTAAAATAACTGCGCCAATTTGTTCACCCATTTTTGCTTCAATTAAAACTAATGGACGATTCTCAATTTTGTTTCTACCCACAATTACTTTCTTTGTTTCACCTTTGGAATTCACACAAAGTGCTTCATCCCCAGAATTTAATTCAAGCAAGTACTTTGTTTTACCTTCAGGAAGAAGAACATATGAATGAATTGAACCAGCATTCACTCTAAATGGTCGAGTTGCACAATACTCTACTTCCATTGATTCTGATTGAACTAAAAAAAGCATTTTTGGAGAATTACCAATTAACATTCCTTCCCCTAAGTCCATTAAATTACAAGTATCAACGCAAGCCCTTTCACCAGATCCCAATATCTTAATATTTGTAACAATTGCTTCAACTAAATCAATTTTACTCAAAGATTTATTCAATTCTTTCACTGCATCAATTATATCTTGGCGATTTTTTGGTTTAACTACAACGCCCCTAACTCCTTTTTCAAGAACAGTTAACATTGTAGGAATTTCACTTACAGTGCAAGAAACCAAAATATTATTAGATTTTGATACAAGGTTCTCTAAAGGAATTATTTTCCAATCATTTGCGTGAATTAATACTAGAGATTTTTTTGAATCAGATAAAGCTTTATCTTCATCTGATTTTGATTTAATTTCGTGTTCAATCAAATCTTTACCCAAAATCAAATCGCCATCAGGAGCAATTGTTTCAATTCGCCCCAATTTGTGAACTTGTTCACCCCTTCCCTTAGGAATAATTATTTTCTTCACCCCTGCTTCGATTGTACTTGTAACTAATTCTTTATCAAAATCTCTTAAATCAATTATCAATTCTTTTTCATACATAAAATCACGTCCAATAAATGCTGTTTATATTAATGAAAACTTTTTTGAGGAGTAATTGGAATTACAATTTCATCCTTCAACCCAACTTTATTAATTGCATCATCAACTGAATAACCTTTATTCACAATTAACGAAACTGCTCCAATCATTTTCTTTGGTTCTTTGTGTTGAAAAGCATTTCTTCCAAGAGCTACTCCGCTCGCACCAGCATCCATTGCATCCTTAATCATTTGAAGAACCTCTCTATCAGTACCTTTGCATCCACCCGCAATTACAACAGGAACAGGACACCCCTCAACAACTTCTCTAAAAGATTCCTTTGAACCAGTATAGTTAGTTTTTACAATATCAGCTCCAAGTTCTGCCCCAATTCTTGCAGCGATTTTTACAACACTAACATCTTTTTCATTAGATACTTTTTCTCCCCTAGGATACATCATCATCAAAAGAGGCATCCCTAATCTTTTGCAATCCCTTGCAACTTCCCCCGCTTCAAGCATCATTCTCCCAGTATCCGTTGCCCCAACATTAATATGAATAGAAATCGCATCAGCTCCAAGAGCAACAGCTTCTTCAACAGTTGTCACAATAACTTTGTTTAAAGGATCCGGCGAAAGCATTGTACCTGCACTCAAGTGAACAATTAAACCAATATCACTCCCACCCCCACGAAACCCTACTTGAACCATCCCTTTGTGCATCAAAATTCCATTAGCACCAGATTCAGCAATATTTGAAACAGTTTCTCTCACATTAATCAATCCATCAATTGGCCCATCACTAATACCATGATCAATTGGAACAATCACCATTTTTCCCGAATCCCTATCCATTATTCTTTGCATTCTAATCATTTTTCCTATCATCCAAAACCACCCTTTTTTTAGTTTTCTTTTGGCGGATAGTACAAAACCAGAATGCAGATTTATTATAAAATAAATTTTAAAGAAATCAGACCCTGGCTTAAACTACCCAGAGTCTATTCAAAATAGAAATACCAAAAGTTAGAATTAACTATATTACTCTGCTGAACAGCATTTTGTATAGTTAAATCACACATTACAATAAACCCTGCAAAGGCCCTTTATAAACTCTAACAAAATTTAACTGTAATTATTAGTACATTAAAACTATATTTAGTAATATTACATATTTTGTATAAAAGCAAACCAATTTAAATGATTAAAAAAATACTTTAGTATGAATTTAAAACTTTTTGATAATATAAAAAATATTTTTGATGATATTACAAGCGAGTTATTAAATTATTCAAAAAGAAGAAAAGCTACTCTTATAATACCTGCATACAATGAAGAAAAAACAATTAAGAACACTATTCGTGCAGCAAAACAATCAAAATACGTTGATGAAATAATTGTAGTTGATGATTGTTCAACTGATAATACTTACAAAATTGCTTCAAAAGAAGGAATTAAGGTACTTAGACACGAAACCAACAAAGGAAAAGGAAGAGCAATAAAAACAGGGATAATTAATTCAAAAAACGAAGTTATTTGCTTTATTGACGCAGACATTCCTCAATGGAATGGATTTTTAATAAGCAAAATAATTAAACCAGTTGCTCTAAACGAAGTTGATTTTGTAAAAACAACTTTTAATAGATCCATGGGAAGAGTAACCCTCTTAACAGCAAAACCCATGCTAAAATTATTATTCCCCTCAATTAATCTACAACAACCCCTAAGTGGGCAATTTTGCACTAAAAAAAGTTTTCTTGAAAAAATAAAAATTGAAAACAGATACGGCATAGATATAGGCATTATAATTGACGCAGAACAAAAAAAACTAAAGATAAAAGAAGTTTATTTAGGAACAATAACTAACAAAAGCAAATCCTTAGAAAACCTATCTCCAATGGCTGAAGAAGTTGCTAAAACAATTGCAAAAAAAGCAAAACTAATCCCTTCAAAAAATCATTTAATAATACTCTGTTTAGAAGAAAGCGCAAAAACTCCTCAAAAGTACTTAAAAGAAACTTTAATTAATTTAACAATCAAAAATCATGAAGTTTTAATATTAAGTTCAAAACCAACAAACGAAATGATTAACTTATTTGATTCAACTCCTGCCAAAATAATGTTTTTACAAGAAAAAGATAAAACTAAGCAATTTGAAAAAATATTTTATTCAATGTGCAAAATTTATAACACAAAACCAAAAAATGTATTATTATTAACTGAAGGAAACTATTGTAAAAAAATCATAAAAGAAATAAATAAACCCCTCACAACAAAAAACACCCCCAAAAAATTAATCCTGAAAAAAAGTATCCAAATAAACTCTTGGCCCGAATTATTAGTTTTAGCAGAGTAAATAAATAAAAAAAGGAATTGATAAAATGAATAATGTTCTAATAATAAATTATCACCCGCTGACACAAATTGGAGGAGTTCAATCAATCCTAAAAACAATAATAAAAAAAAATGAAAATTATTCTATATTAACAGGCTCTTACAATAAAAAAGAAGAAATAAAAAACAGAATTTATTCCACTAATTTAATTTATCAAAAAAAACCTTTAAAAGAATTAGATTATATTTTGAATAAAATATTTGTTGAACAAGCTCCAAAAATAGTTTATACCCACAACTTATCATACATGTTTAATACAAAAATCGCAAAACATATTTTTGATTATTTCAAAAACAAGGGATGCTTAATGATTGAACACGCTCATCACGCACTAATTAAAAGAAAAAACAGAGTAAAAAAAATACTTTCTTTTGATTGGGATGGTTTAATTGTAGTAAGCAAATACGCTGCAAAAAAAATATTTCCTTTAATAAATAAAAAAACTAAGAAAATAATTATCTATAATGGACTTGATTTAAAGGATTTTCAAAAAACAGATTTTTCAATTAGAAAAAAACTTGGTTTAACGAAAAAGACTGTCTTATTATTTCCTTCGAGAACAATAAGATTATCTACAGGAAAAATAGGTGAACAAAAACAATTCAAAACAGTTCTTAAAGCATTAAAAAAAATAAAAGAAAAACAAAAAATTGCTTTGTTAATACCTTATTTGGGAAATAAAAATGATAAAAAAATAATTGAATTTTATGATTATTTAAGAAAAATGGGTTTAGAAAAGATTGTTTATGAATTTCCTACAAATTTAAATCAAAACGAAATGTTCAAGTTTTATTCTACAGGAGATATAGTTTTATTCCCTTCAATTAATGAGAGTTTTGGAATGATTATTCCTGAAGCTTGGGCGAGCGGCAAACCTATAATAGGAGCATCTTCAGGAGCAATTACCCAACTAATAAAAAATAACAAAAACGGGTTATTATTCAAACCAAAAAATAGTGCCGATTTAAGAAAAAAAATTATTGAATTAACAACCAACAAACAAAAATATGATTACCTTTTAAAGAAAGGAAAAATAGAAGTGAATAGATTTACTGATAACTTAATGATTGATAAAATAACTGGTTTTATTAAAAATTTAAAGAAAAATAAAATAATTTATCTAGTAAGGCACGGGGAAACAACTTACAATGCAAATCATTTATTTACAGGGCAAGCAAACCCCCCTTTAACTAAAAAAGGAGAATTACAAGCAAAAAAAGTAAAAAAATTTTTTAGTAAAATAAAAAACCCTTTGATTTATTGTTCACCCCTTAAACGAGCAAAAAATACCGCAAAAATAATTGGATTAAAAAAAGTTATTTACAAAAATGAATTAAAAGAGATTAATGTAGGTGAATTTGAATCAAAAACTAGAAAAGAACTATTAACAAAATTTAAAGTTAATTTTGATAAAATTACCAAATACCCTAAAGGAGAATCTTTAAAAGATTTAAAGGTCCGATTAAATAATTTGTTAAAAGAAATAAATAAAGAAAAAGAGAGAGAAGTAATAATAGTCGCTCACGAAATTGTAAACAAAATTATTGCTTCAAATTTAACTAAAAAAAATTATTTTAATATACCAAGACAAAAAAATAATGATTTAATAATAATTTCAAATAAAAAATTATCTTATATTAGCTTATAAAAAATTGTTTTAAAAAAAAATTCTTTTAAAGAAAGTATTAAATACAACAAGACCTTTTTTAATATTAGAATTAACATAAATTTAGATTAACATAAATTTAGATTAACATAAATTTAGATTAACATAAATTTAGATTAACATAAATTTAGATTAACATAAATTTAGATTAACATAAATGAGAAATAATTAACTTGGTGAAAAAATGGATTTTCAAGAAATTTTAGTAACTTTTTCAAATAGTTTACTAGAAAACACATTTAATCTAATTCCAATAATTACAGTAATACTAATTTTGATTATTACAGGATATGTTTTGGGTTGGATTGCAAAAACACTTATAAGCAATTTATTAAAGTATACGGGTTTTAATGAGTGGTTTAACCAACAACATTTACTCGAAGCATTAGGCAATAGAAATGTTTCAGATGTCGTGGGTTCAATAATGAAGTGGTACATTTTCTTTATTTTCTTAAAACAATCAATTGAGTTAATTAATTTGGTTACAATCAATGAGGTTCTTGGATTTTGGATTAATTTAGTACTAGTAATAATCGCGGCTTTAGTGGTTGTTATAGTAGGATTAATTTTTGGAAGATTAATAAGAAACTTGTTCCAAACTACAAAAATACCTCTCAAAAATTGGGCAGGAATAATAATAGAAATAATAATTTCATACATTGCAATCGTTATGGGAATCAGAATGATTGGACTCCCAACTCAACTTCTTGAAGGAACTTTCTTAATTGCTTTTGGAGGAATAACTCTCGCACTAAGCTTAGTTATTGGAATTGGCTTTGGACTCGCAGTAAAAGATGAAGCAAAAGAAATAGTGAAAAAAATTAAAAAAAATAAAAAATAATTCTAAAAAAATAAGATAAGTTACTACTTTTCAAATAGTCTTATTTATAATCTTTTTCCAGCCATTATATTATATGCAAACAGGAGTAATAAATCACATTAATTCTGCAAAAAGAAACTGCATGCTTTGTCACACTTATAGAAATTTAAAACCAACTACTGATCAAAAAGAACTCGCCCAAAATTCAACTAAAAAAGCATACAATACATTAAGAATTGTTTTTGAAGATTTGAGAAATAAAGACGCAGATATTAAACAAATAGAAAGTGTAAAAACAGTGAAATCACTTTGCCTTGATGCTCTTGATGCTTGCAATAATTGTGATAAACAACGCCCAAAAATAAAAGAAATTTTTATTAATATAAAATAGTATTCGCCAAATCAATTCATTTAATTAAATTAATAAACACAATTAAGCTATTTTTAAATAGTATCTTTATGTTAATCGCTGGAATTGACGAAGCCGGAAGAGGCCCATGCTTTGGCCCAATGACTATTGGAATTAGTGTAATGGATAAAGAAAATGAGAAACAACTAAAAGTTGCAGGAGTGAAAGATTCAAAACTTCTTCTACCCGCAAAAAGAGAATCACTAATAAACGAAGTAACTTCCCACTCTATAGAACACAAAGTACTTGTGCTTGAACCCATTGAAATAAATGATTTAATGAGTCAATACTCACTTAATGAAATTGAGGCAATGAAAATTGCAGAACTATTAAATAATCTTAAAACCAAAATAGAAATTGTTTATGTTGATTCTCCCGATGCAGTAAAAGGAGCTTTTGAAAAAAGAATAAGAAAATATTTGAATGAGAAAAATCAAGAATTAAAAATTATCGCAGAAAACAAGGCTGATACTAATTATACTGTTGTTGGCGCTGCAAGTATTTTGGCTAAAGTTAAGAGAGATTATCTAATTGAAAAACTTTGCGAGAAATTCGGTGATTTTGGTTCAGGATACCCTTCTGATCCAAAAACACAAAAATTTTTAGCAGATTATGTTAAAGAGAATAAGAAACTCCCTCCCTTCTCAAGAATATTTTGGAAAACTTGTACTAATGCACTAGAAAAAATTGGGCAAAAAAGATTGGATAATTATTAAATTTTAGACCCCAAACACAGTTATTGAGTCCCTTCTTTTTCTATTAAATCTTCTTTCTCTTCCATCGCATCATTAACACTATCATTAAGTTCTGATTTAGTTTCTTTTTGAGTAAGTACTACTGTAGTAGCAGGTTCACTTAAAATACCCCTATTTTTTTCAGCTGTCTTCTTTGCTTTACCAAAATCTTTTCCAAAATATTCAATGAATTTAGCAGTAGTTGTTAATAAGAAAGTCCTCCCTTTAGCTTCTTTTTTAATGAACCCCTCATCAAATAAAAGCTTTAAGTGATCATACGCTTTGTTATTTCTATACTTTACTACAACAGATTGCGAAATAGGTTGCTTGTACGCAATAAAAGCAAGAGTTTTCATCACCCCTCTATTAAACATAGAATTTTGTGCAAAATGAGAAACATAATCTTCATAATCTTCCTTGACCCTCATTTGATAACCCACAGGGAGTTCAGTAATCTCAAGAGCACTCTTTCTAGTAGAATAAAAACTAATTAACTCACTCATCATTGCTTTAGTTTCAAGCCTTGACTGATTATTTGCAATTGAATTTAATTCATCAAGAGTAAGTGGCTTTGGACTCATAAAAAGAGCTGCTTCCAAAATCTTTTCCTTCTCTAATCGATCCATAAAAAACACTTAACAACTAGACTTAAGAGAGAATTAAAGTATTTAAAGTTATATTAGAGTAAAAATTCAAAAAGAAAAGAAAGAAAATTTTAATTCACTCAATTATTAATGCGGGTTTTCCGGGAAAAGCATTCTTCGCTTTTGCTTCGGTTGAATTTTCTGCTTTAATTACTTCAATTGAACCAAATTCTTTTTCAAGCAAAGGCTTTGCTTCAAGTAGTACTTCTACTTCATCAAACTTCTTTAAATCCATGAACTCAGGCAATCTATTAATCGCAGTTTTTAAGAAAGGTTGAATCTCTTGTCCGTGCTTCTTCATTTCATCATTAGCCATTAGTGCTTTCATCGCAGCACTAAAATCAGGTTTATCTTTACAAGCAACTTTAACAATTTCAAGAGCCTCCCACTTCCATTTAGGTGCCACAAACAATCTAACCTTCTTTATATTTTCGATTTTTGCAAGTTCTTTTACTCTAATAATATCAGTTCTTAGTGAAGCAATAATATCCTCAATTTTTTCTAAGTGATTATCAATCTTTGATTCATCAAACTTTGGCCAAACAGATAATGAGATTAATTCATCTTTAATTCGTGCATGATATAACTCTTCAGTAATGTGAGGACAAATTGGATGGAACAATTTTAACAATGCAGATAAATTTTCTTCAGAAATCTCTCCTTCAAAAATAATTGAATCAAATAATGCTCTTAATTTAATTATACCAGTATTATACTTAAAATTTTCAACATCAATAGTAAATTCTTTTATCACCCTATTCACTTTACTTTCCAACAATTTGCTTGAAGAGCCAATTTTTATTTCACTTAATGCAGAATAAAATCTTACAAGAAATTTGTGAGCAGATTCCATTCCCCTATCTGACCAAACACTATCAGAATTTGGAGCAGAGAGTGACATCAAATTAAATCTTAGTGAATCCGCAGAGTAATTCTTTATTACATCAAGAGGATTTACTACATTCCCTAAAGACTTAGACATCTTATTTCCATCAGCACCATGAAGCATTCCCTGATTAAATAATTTAGTAAACGGTTCATCAAAATCCAAATAACCTAAGTCTCTTAAAGCTTTAGTGAAAAATCTTGCATAAATTAAGTGCATACAAGCATGCTCTGCTCCACCAATATATTGATCAACAGGAAGCCACTTTTTTATAATTTCTTTATCAAAAGGAGCTTTTTCATTTTTATTATCAGGATATCTTAAATAATACCAGCTAGAGTCAAAGAAAGTATCCATAGTATCTGTTTCTCTCTTTGCAAGAGAATTACATTTAGGACATTTGCAATTAAGAAATTCTGAATTTGTCTTTAATGGATTACCTTCACCAAACTTTACATCATAAGGCAATTTAACTGGTAAATCTTTTTCAGGAACAGGGACAAGTCCACATTTATCACAATAAATAAAAGGAATCGGAGTCCCCCAATATCTTTGCCTGGAAATTAACCAATCTCTTAACTTGAAGTTAACTGTTCGCTTACCAATTCCTTTAGAAATCAAGTAATCAGTAATTTTTTCTATTGCAACCCTATTTTCAAGATTATTAAATTCACCAGAATTAACCAAAACTCCATCTTCAACATAAGCTTTTTTCATTTCATCTACGTTAAAAGCAATAGAATTTTTAGGTTGAATAACTAACTTAAGAGGAATATTATATTTTTTAGCAAATTCATAATCTCTTTGATCGTGAGTAGGTACAGCCATTACCATTCCTGAACCATAATCAGCAACAACAAAATTTCCTGCATACACAGGAACTTTCTCGTTAGTCATTGGATTAATTGCGTAAGAACCAGTAAATACTCCTTCCTTATCCATTTCTTCCATTTCTTTTTCAGAAACACTTTTTAATTTCTTTAAAAATTCTTCAACAGCACTTTTCTGTTCAGGAGTAACAAGCGAAAATAATTTACTATGCTGTGCACTAACAACAACAAATGTAACTCCAAAAATAGTATCAGGACGCGTTGTAAAAACAGGCCAAACTTCGCCGTTTATCTTGAATTCAATTTCTGTACCATAACTTTTTCCAATCCAATTCTTTTGCATTGATTTAATTCTCTCAGGCCAATCTAAATCATCAATCATTTCCAAAAGTTCTTCAGCATAAGCAGTAGTTTTTATGAACCATTGTTCTAAGTGCTTTATTTCAACATCAGTGTCATTGTGTCTCCAGCATTTACCATTATGAACCTGTTCATTTGCAAGAACTGTATTACATTTATTACACCAATTAACTGCAGATTTTTTTCTATAAACTAAGCCCTTCTCAAAGAATTTTAAAAAAAAGTACTGGTTCCACTTATAATATTCATGAACAGATGTTTTAACTAACTTATCCCAATCATAACTTATTCCCAAAGCTTTTTGTTGAATCATGAAGTTTTCAATAGAACTTTTTGTGTAATCATCAGGGTGTTGACCAGCTTTAATTGCAGCATTTTCAGCAGGAAGCCCCAAAGCATCATAACCCATTGGATAAAGAACAGAACAGCCATTCATTCTCCAATACCTTGCTTGAATATCCCCAATAGTATAATTCAAAGCATGCCCCATGTGAAGCCCCGCTGCAGAAGGGTAAGGAAACATTTCAAGAACATAAAAATTTTTGTCAGATGATTTTGTAAAAAAAGTTTTTGCGTTATCCCAACTAGTTTGCCATTTACTTTCAATACTATGAAAATCAACTATCAAATCCAACAAAATCACTAAATTATTTAGAATAAGAAACTCTTTTTAATGTTGTATTAAGCTATAATAGACCACCTAATTTTTAATTAAATAAATAACCATTAACCAACGTGAGCTCAAAAGAATAATAAAAAAGGTTTTTTACAAATCAAACAAAACTTGATTGCACATAAAAAACAAATAATTTTTTTACTGTTTTACAAAAAAAATTAAATTAAAAGCAACAAATAACAGAGTGTTAAAATCATTTTATTTAAATAAATTGTTAAAAAATAAAAAAATGAATTCATTGAATTATCCCAAAAAGAAACCAATAAATAACCCCAACTTCCTACTAATATTGCATGAGGAATAATTTTACAGGAATAATATTTTCACTTATAATACTAATTAGTTTTGTAATGGGAGGTTATTTTTTTTCCCAAACTCAAATTAGTTTAAATAGCTTCTTAACCATAAACATCGGTCCTTTATTTGAATCAATAATCTCTTTAGATTTTTTATTATTTTGTGTAAGTATTTCAATAGGGCTTGGAGTAATGATAAGTTTAGGTTCTTTTTATGAAATAAAAAAAGCAACTATATTTGCAACCGGGTCTTATTTATTATCAATTATAATTACAGTAATTTTATTTAATTTATATGATTTTTTAACCCCTTTATTAATAAGCGCATTTACTATAGTATTTTGTATTAAATCTCTTCAAAAAGCAAGGGAATACAAAATTTTTCCAATATTAAGAATAGGAATTTATTCTTCAAGTCAATTCTTTTTAATTTTCTCAACAGCATTCTTTTTTTTGTTATTCTTTAATTCAATTAACCAAATTAGTTATCTGGAATCAAATTTTTCAAACGAAATACTTGGTTCAACTATAGGAAACGAAGTTACCCTAAGTGATCAATTCACTTTACAATTGGCACAAGCAATCGCAAAAAATCAATCCGATACAATCGAATTAATGCAAAATCAAGAAGAATTACTTAGAATGACTGATGAAGGAATAACCGATGCCTTAATCTATAATCAAAAATTATCTGCATACAAAACCGCTTATAGTGAAGAAGAATATATCCAAAAAATAGCAGAAACCATGAAGAATAATCAATTAAATATAGGGGAAGAAATTGTTAATAAATTTCCAATAATCAAATTAATGGCAAAATACGCTTTTTTATTATACCCTTTATCAGCATTTTTATTAATTCTATTCATAGGAAACATAATCATAAAAAATCTTGCAGGATTAATTTTTTCAGGAATTGTTAAATATTATCCAAATATTGAAGAAACCGAAAAAAAAGCATAATAATTAAAACACCTAAAACATGAGGATTATTTATGAACGAAAAGATTGTTCTTGATGATAAAAGCTTTAAAGCACTTTCAGCAGACTCAAGAGTGGGAATCTTAAAAAGTTTAAATGAAAGAAGAAGAACATTAAGTGAATTAAGTCAAAAACTTGATTTAGGAAACTCCACTATTAAAGAACACTGTGACATACTTGTTAGTGCTGATTTAATAAAACAAATTGATGAAGGAAGAAAGTGGAAGTACTATGAATTAACTCAAAAAGGAAAACAAATTGTTTCTCCTAATTTAATGGAAGAAGTTAAAGTCTTAATCTTATTATGCATAGGGGTTTTCTTAGTCGGAGGATTTATTTTAATGAATTTAAACCTTATCAATAATTTTGATTTTATTAACACAAATAATAATCAAACATTATTAGAAAAAACGGACTTTACTATTAGAGAAACTTCAATTGATGCACCTTTACTCTCAAAAAATGTTGGAGAAGAAGAGATTAATCCAATTAATAGTCAAAATTTATTTAATTATCCAATAGAATCAAATTCAGAAACAATTACTAAAGAATTTTATGCAATAAGCATTTTAATATCCTTAATAACAGGGATAATTATAGGGTGGATTTTTTTAAGAAGAATCTGATTAACACAAGAAATAAAATTAAATCATAAATTTTTTAGAAAATTGATTTAATTAAATAAACCACATTATAAAGAGAATAATAATTAGTAATACTTCAAATGCAATTAATACTATTAAACCCCCTCCAATTAATTCAATTAATCCACTACCTTTAGAAGAAGGGTTCATGTATTCAAAAGGACTTTTTTCTTCAACAACTTCTTTTTTTGACTCAACTAATTCAGGTTTATCTTCAACACTACTAGAATAATTTTTTTCTTCAACAATTGTTGGCTTTATTGAAATATCCTCAATTATTTTTTTATTATAATTGTTTTTAGAAATTCTTTTAACATTTTTTTTTGAAGACTTATTTTTATCATTTTTATTTGTTAAATATGTCTTAGTTATTTCTTTTTTCTTATAAATCCCTTTTTTATTTTTGTTTGAACTTTTTTCTTTAACTACAGTTTTTTTTTCAATAACTTCAACAAACTTTTTTGAAGAATCATTATTTTTACTAGAATTATTTAAAATAGCTTTTTTTTCAGCCTCAAGCTCCAAAGCTATTTTTGCAGCATCTAAATAAGAATCTTTATTCCCTTTTTTGTTGTTAGAAACCATTACAAAAATAAGAATTAACCCTATTAAATACTTAATCCTGAACAAAAAAATTATGTTTTTTATGAAAAAGAATATAAAACCCTCTACTCTTGTTTGATATGGTATTAAAATGAATGATTATGATGTAGTAATTATTGGAGCTGGACCCGCAGGACTAACTGCAAGTTTATATTGTGCAAGATACGGCTTGAAAACAGTAATTATTGAAAAAGGAATAATTGGGGGAACAGCTTCATGGGCAGGAAGTATTCAAAATTACCCTGGTTACTTAGATATTAGTGGACTTGAATTAATGATGAAGTTTGAAGAACAAGCAAAAAAAGCAGGTGTCATAATAGAACTTGATACCGTTCAAGAAATAAGACCAATTGAGAATGATAAAGAAATAATTCTTTCAGGAAAAAAAATTAAAGCAGGGGCTGTAATAGTAGCGGTTGGCACAAAGAGTAAATGGTTAAATGTTAAAGGTGAAAAACAATTCCTAAACAAAGGTGTGCATTTTTGTGCTACTTGTGATGGCCCATTATACCAAAGAAAACCAGTATGTGTTATAGGTTCTGACAATAGAGCTACTGAAGAAGCTATTTATTTATCAAGCGTAACTAAAGAGGTTTTTTTGCTAAGTCCTCAAAAAGAACTTAGTGCAGATTTCACAAAACAAAAAATGCTTTTAGAAAAAAAAATAGATGTAAAATTGGGTGTAACAATTATTGAACTTTTTGGAAAAGAAATGCTTGAAGGAATAAAAATCAAGAATAATTTAGGAGAAGAAGAAATACTTAACATAAATGGAGCATTTATTTTTGTAGGCACTCAACCAAATACAGATTTCATAAATGTGAAAAAAACAGAGCAAGGTAGAATAATTGTTGATAATTCTATGCAAACCAATGAAAAAGGATTATTTGCATGCGGGGATTGTATTGAAAAAGAATTAAATCAAATTGCTACTTGTATTGGAGAAGGAGCAATAGCCGCACATACAACTGCAAAATATATTCAAAACAAAGATGTTCAATAAACTTTAAACTTAATCAATTCAAGGGATAAATTAATTATTTTCTTTTAGCACTAAAATCCTTAATTTTAGAATTGTAATCAATTTCAACATTTCTTAACATTCGCTCAATTCTAGAAGGAATTGCTAATTCAATAAAATTAGAACCATTAACTAACTTGATAACAACATCATCTTCATTAACTGAATTAGAAGGTTCAAAATCAAAATCCCCTCCAAAAGAATTAACAATTCTTACATATCTTGAATTTTTTGACTTAACTTTCTTTAACAATTCATTTATAGCAATAGGGGAAAAAGAAACTCTAGAAGCAATTTCAAATTCACTTATTCTTTTATTAGCATCAATTATTAATTGATTGATTTCTTTATCATTCAAACCATGCGTTAAACAACCATCTTGTAAGCTCTCGCTAACTGAAACATGACAACCAATACAATGAAGACCTGCTTGAGCAAAAACAGGAGTCACTTCAGGATATTTAAAAACAATATCCCCTATCAAATCAGTTTTTTTTATAAAAAATTTACCACTACTATTCCCCTTTTTTTTTGATTTACTTAATTTAATGACCATAACAACCAACAGATGAATTTGTGTTCATGTGTGTTTATAATACTATACATTATTAAAAAAAATACTATTTTAATCCTTTTTTAGGACAAAGATTTCTTTTATTCAAAAAACAAATGTTGCATTTAGGATTTCTTGCAACACATATTCTTCTACCATGAGATATAAATAAACCATTAACCCTGCCCCAAATTTTTTTATCAAAAATTTTCAATAAATCCTTCTCAATCTTAAATTGTTCTCTAAAATTCGTGAAATTCATCCTTCGAGCAAGTCTTGCGACATGAGTATCTACAGCAATTCCTTCAATAATTCCTTTATTTGCAAGAACAAGATTTGCAGTTTTCCTACCTACCCCAGGAAGACTAATAAGATCACTCATTCTTAAAGGAATTTTTCCACCATAATTATTTTTAATAATATTAAAACATTCAATCACCCTTTTTGCCTTTTGTTTATAAAAACCAGTTGATTTTATTTCAATTTCAAAAATTTTTAAATTTGCATTAGAAAAATCATTAACAGATTTATATTTTTTAAACAATTCTTTTGTCACTTTATTTACTTGAGCATCAGTACTTTGTGCAGAAAGAATTATTGCACAAAGCATTTGTGCATCAGTTTTGTAATCCAAAAACAACAAAGGAACTGAAAAATAATTTTGTTCCAATTTTGAAAAAATTAATCTTGCTCTTTTTTTATCATCCATAAAAAAACCAAAAAAAATGCATTACATTAAAAAAATAACTAAATAAAAAACACAAAAACAAAGTAACTTCCAACATCAACAAAATTTTTTAATAATCAAATAATTTTTTTTGAAATCCACTATTCTCTTCAAAATTTGAAACTCTCACACCTATCCTTCTTACATATATTGTTGATTCATTTAAAAATGATCTTAATAAATCTCTTGAAACTTCTTTTAATTCATCAACTGAAGAAATATCTGCAGATTTTGTTCTAGATTTTGTAATCGTATCCATTTTGTCAGTAACAATAATTAGAGAAATTGTCCTAAATCTTTTATTAAAATACAAAATCTTTTTGTATAACAAATCCACTAAAAAATCAACATTTAAAACAACGACATCAAAATCATTTGAATCTTCTCTAATTGTCATTAATCTGCTTAATTGTTGTTTTTCCCTATTAGATTCAACCACTCTAGAATCAATTCCAAAAGAATATTCATAAAACTTTGATCCGAGAGTTTCACCAAACCAAGATATTAAATCAATCTTCTCGAATTTATGAATATCACTAATATTCACTACTCCATGTCTTTTGAACTCCTCTTCAGTTTTCTCCCCCACTCCAATTAAATCCCCAACTTTGTGTTTAAGAAGAAAAGAATTAACTTGATTTGAATAAACCACAAATAAACCATCAGGTTTTTTGATTAAAGAAGCCATTTTTGCAATTAATTTATTAGGGCCAATGCCAATAGAACAAGTCAAACCAAGCTCAGATTTTATTCTATGTTTAATTTTAAGTGCAACTTCTTGAGCCTTATCATATCCAAAATGACTACTTAAATCAAAATAAGCTTCATCAATTGAAACCTGTTCAACTTTTTCACAAAAATAATCTACCACCTCAAAAACTTTTATAGATACTTCTTCATAATAAGATTTGTCTGCATTAATAAAAATAGTTGAAGAATTAGCTAATTTTTTTGCAAGATTCAAAGACATCCCTGATTTTATTTTCAATGCACGTGCTTCATAATTACAAGTAGCAATGACACCCGAATTTTCTCTTATCGAAGGCATCACAATAACAATAGGTTTTTCTTTTAAAGAAGGATTTCTAACAACTTCACATTGAGCATAGAAATAGTCTAAATCAAGTAACCCAATTATTCTTTCCATAAAATAATATCTTAAAAGAGGTTCTTTTAATTATTACCAAAAAACTTATTTGTTATGAATAACAGAGAAAAAGAGAAACTTGTAAAAAAATTATATGAAAAATACCCTTATCCATCAAGAATTGATTCTAGTGAAGAAAAACTGAAATCATTTGCCTTATGGACAGCAAAAACTATTAATGAAAATAACACTTATTGGAAAGGAAAAACAATTCTTGAACTCGGCTGTGGAACAGGAGAACTATCAGTAGGAATTGCCTTGTGTGGAGGAAAAGTAACTGCAGTTGATTTTTCAAAAGCATCAATAAAAAAAGCTAAATTGCTTGCTAATAAAAAATGCAAACAAAATAAACCCAAATATTTTCTAAGAAATATTTTAAAACTAAAAGAGAATGAATTCAAAAAAAAATTTGATATAGTTATTGCATTAGGGTCCCTCCACCACACAATAAATGCAAAAAAAGGATTTGAAATAGGATGTAAAAATCTTGCAAAAGAAGGAATCATGTTTATAGGATTATATAACAAATATTCTAGATTAAGACATCGAATAAAAAGAATTTTTGTTAGAATTATTGCCGGAGACAATATTGAAAAAAGAATAAAAATAGGAAAATTATTTTTTAATAAAAAAACCCAAAAAGAAAGAATTGCAGATAAATTTGGACAAATCCATGAATCCTACCACAGCATTAATGAAATTTTAGAATGGTTTAAAGAACAAAATATGGAATTTATTGGATCAAAACCAAATTACAAAACCCCTATAATTGATGAAATTAATTGGCTTCTTAAAAAAAGAAATGCTTTTTTTGTGATGAGCGGGAAAAAAAAGCTTAAATAATAACTAGAAATTTCACCAAAAGCTTTAAAAAAACATATGAATAAATTTTCATGAATCGAGGTGTATACAAATGACTAGTGTAATAGTATATTCAACAAATACTTGCCCTTACTGTGTAATGGCAAAACAATGGCTTAAAGAGAAAAAAGTGGATTTTGAAGAAGTGAATGTGGGAATTGACCAAGAGAAAGCTAAAGAAATGATTCAAAAAAGCGGTCAAATGGGTGTTCCTGTAATTGATATTGGGGGAGACATAATAATTGGCTTTGATAGACCAAAAATGGAAGGTTCACTAAAAACAAAAGGACTCATAAAATAATAAAAATAAAGTTAGTTGATTTGTATTACACAAATCAATTAAACTTTCAAAAAAACCTTAATTAAATTTTTTACTTAAAAAAATTTTTACAAAACAAATTTTCCATCAATAAATTTAAAATAAACCATTCCAATAAGAATTATTATTCCTAATAAAACCCACCATTGACGAGTAAGATCCACTACAATCAGTTTCATCGCCTGCATAGCCATAGAAACAGCTAAAACCAATAACCAAAATAAAATAGACCAAAACAAAGCTTTTTTCCACCAAATATTATTAAACATTCCTCGGCTTCTAACGTGTTTTTTAGATGAATCTTCAACAGAATAATCTTCTCCTAGTTGATCTGATTCACCCTCTTCTTGAAAATCATCTTCACTTTGAGAATACTCTTCACCCAACTCATCACTAGAAGAGGTCTCACCAGCAAACTCACTTTCTTCATCAACTTCTTCTTCAACAAGCCTTTTCTTTTCCTTTACTAAACCCAAGCCCGTAGCAATAGAAACCTTATCATACCTACTTTTTTTTGAATCAAAAACTTTCCTATTATCAGAATCAATTCTTTGACCCCTATCATGAATAATAACTGGTTTTTCAACTATGAAAGTTTTAACACGAACTTTCTCTAATTGAGGCATTTCACTCTTAATTACTTCCTTCATTCTTTGAAAAAACCCTTCATTAGAAACACTTTTCTTAGAAGAAGCTAAACGATTTGACCTAACACTTCGCTTAGAGACAGATTTATTTCTCTTTTTTGACTTAATAACCATACAAGAATAAGTGAAAAGAGGTATTTAATTATTACTAAAAAAAAGTTTTTGATATAATAACGAAACCATGCTTAATAAAAAAATTTAATTAACAAGAGCATTTTTAGTATAAGAAATTTCTTCAATAGGGATTTTCTGTATTAATTGAACAAATATTTCCCCAAAAAACTCATTTTGATAAGCAACTACTTTTCCACTATTCATCAAAAACAATATTGGTAAAAAAATATCAACCAATCCATCCACCTCATCCGAATCAACTAAATCCTTGAAAAGAACAATGCCTTGAGAATCAACTTTCTGTTTAATCAAATCAAAAACACCATCAAGTTTTTCTTCAATAGAAATTGAGTCAAAATTAATTTCAATTTTTGGAACATTTCTTGAAGAATTTTTTTTTGGATTAGTTCTTTGAATAATATCCTCAATACTCATTACAAGCTCATCAAGAGTAATTCTACCCTCTCTTGACATCCTCTCACTCATCAAATCAGGTATAGTCGCAAGCATTAAATCTTTTTGTTCTTGAGTCAACTCAACTTTTTCATCTTCTTCTTGAAGAGAACTTATCTTTAAATATTTTGATTTTGTTTTAACTAAAATCGCACAAGCAAGAATAGCATTAGCAGGAACTCTTAAATTATTTCCTTCAAGTTCACTAATTTTTTTTAAATATTTTTCGCAAAGAATTATTACATCAATATTCCAAGGATCCATTTTTTCAGATTCAACCAAATCAATCAAAATAGTTTTCCAAGCAGGTTGATCAATTAAATCCACTAAATCCATTTTAGAATAATCTCTCTCAACAATTTCTTGTGAATCTTCAATTAAAACCTCATCAAAACTCACTTCGTTTTCAACAAGACTTTTTTTAGAGAAACTCTTTTTCTTAACTTTTTTTGAACTATTCTTCATAAATTAAATAGATAATAAAAGGATATTAACTTTTCTTTTACAGCTAGAAACCATTAAATACAACTTTTTTCATCAATTATTACAATTGAAAGGTGATTTAATTGGAGAGGACAAAAACAGGAATACCAGGGCTTGATGAATTGCTAAACGGCGGAATCCCAAAAGGAAGTAATGTTCTAGTTACTGGAGGAGCAGGAACCGGAAAAACAATACTAACAACACAATACTTGTATGAAGGAGCCTTAAAATACGGTGAACCAGGAGTTTTTGTTACGCTTGAAGGAAATATACGAGATATTGCATGGAACATGGAGTCATTTCAATGGGATATTAAATCACTTCAAGACCAAGGAATGTTTACTATTTACAAAATGAGTATGGAGTTTGCTAGTCAAAAAGAAACTCTTGAAGACAGACTAGCTGAAGAATTAAAAGAAATTGAGAGAGAAGTAAAAGACATTAATGCAAAAAGACTAGTTATTGATTCAACAACAGTTTTTGGAGCATACCTTGAGCCAAGTATACTAAGAACAACATTATTCAAACTTGCAGATAGTCTAAAAACATTTGGATGCACTACAATTTTGACTGCAGAGACTCAAGCGACAAAAAATACTTTCTCTTCATTTGGAGTAGAAGAATTTGTTGTTGATGGCGTAATAGCATTATACTTTACTCCCCCAAATAGAAGTTTGTTTGTAAGAAAAATGAGAGGAACTCAACACGATGCAAACCCACACCCCCTAACAATAGGTGGAAATGGAATAAGTGTCAACCCAAGAGACAATATTATTTGGGATGCAATTAAATAAATTAAAAAACATTATATTAATTTGTTTAAAATAATAAAGTTAGGAGTAATTAATTACTCCTTAACTATTCTTCTAATTATCTCTTCAGCAGCTTTAATTGAATCTACAGGAGGAACATTACCATCATACTTGTAAAGAATTCCTTTTGATTTATAATAATCAATCAAAGGAGAAGTCTTCTCAATAAAAGTATCATACCTCTTTGAAATAGTTTCGGGCTTATCATCATCCCTTTGAATCAAATTCCCACCATCATCATCACAAATACCTTCACTTTTCGGAGGAAGAGAAACTGTGTTATATACTTTCTTACACTTCTCACAAGTCCATCTCGAAGAAAGTCTCTTAACCACACTCTCTTTTGATGACTCAATATAAATAACTGCATTTAATTTCTGATTAATTCCTAACAAAATATTTTCAAGCATAGATGCTTGAGACTGAGTCCTTGGAAATCCATCAAAAATGACTCCATTAAAATCTGGGTTAGACGCTTTTTTTGTCAAATCCTTTAAAAGCATTTCACTAACTAAATCATCACTAACCAATTGACCAGCATTCATTACTTCAGCCAACTTTTTTCCAAGTTCGGAACCAGAAGCAATTTCTGCTCTTAATAAATCCCCAGTAGAAACTTGAACCAATTTATACTTATCCATTACTGCCTGCGCAACAGTACCTTTACCAGCCCCAGGAGGACCTAAAAAAATTAAATTTAGAACCATTTTTTACTCACCTAAAATAAGTAAAAAAGAATTAATTTATAAATTCGATTTTTAAATCAAGATGCAAAAATTATTTTTTTATACAAAATCAAATTCAATTAAGAACTTTAATATCAAAAACCACTTGTTCTTTTGTAGGAGAAAACTGTCTAACCCTCGCAATCCTCATAACCTCAACCCTTTTCTTAGATTTTTTTGCTTCATCTATTATCTGCTTTGTGGGAGTACTCATATCACCTTTTACAACTATTTCATAAAAATGAATTACTCCATTTGGTTTAATACAAGCAAAAGCTTCTTTTAAGAATTGATAACCAGTATGGGGAAGAGGCATTGCAATTCTATCAAAATAGTTCTTATATTTTTTATAAACTTTTTTCACATCACCTTTAATAAAAATAACTCTTTTTTTTCCTTTAGCACAATCTTTGTTTACTTTATTTAATTCACCATTTTTAACAGCAAATTTGTGACCAGCTGGATTTAATTCAATTGCAATAATTTTACTTGCTTTAGAATTTTTTGCAATTACTATTGGGTAAGGCCCCACCCCACTAAACCAAGCACCAACAATTTCCCCCGGCTGAACTAAATAAGCAATTCTTAATCTCTCCCCACTTAATCTAGGTGAAAAGAAAACTTTCCCTAAAGGAATTTGAAAAGCACATCCATTCTCTTTGTAATTAGCAATTAAATTCTTTTTACCAGCAATTACTTTAACTTTTTGTATTCTATATTTCCCTTCATGATTACTTTCAATAGAACAAACAGTTTCAAACCTTGGCTGAACTTTAAGCAAAGTTTCCCCTATTAACTTTTTTCTTTTAGTTAATTCACGAGGAATTTCAATTACAGCAATATTTCCAAAAGTATCAAAAGCACTTGGAGCAAAAGGTTTCTCTTTTTCATTAAGTAAAGACAAAAGCGCTTCTTTTAGAGAGAATGAATACTTCTTTTTGTCAAGTTTTGTTTCTTGGCTCATAGTTAGTATTAATAAGGTTTTGAATTTAAAGTTACCCATGAGCATAGATTTGATATTTGATTACTTCATCAAACCCATAATGAATCCTGAAATTGCAGGGTACAATTTGGTAAATACCCTAACTTACATAATTCTCCTAATAGTTGCATGTTCAATAATTTATTTCATTTTAAGAAAGAAAGTTGAATTTGACGAAAAATTCTTCCTTGCAATAAGCCCATATATTTTGATTGGGGTTTCACTACGAGTTTTAATGCATCAAATAGAAAGTGGAAATTTAATTATTGACGGAATTACAAAAACTGCTGACCCAATGCAATTAGGATTTTGGTTCTTTACCCCAGGAGTTTGGATTTTAACTTTTGCAATTGTAATACTTGGATTATTAATAGCAAAAATTTGGGGTGAACTCAACCACAAGAGATTATTTATTTTTGGAATAATTGTTGCATTACCCCTTGTTTTATTTAATTTAAGCAAGTTCAATAATTGGAGTTGGTTTATTGGAACTGTTGCACTAATTGCAATTGTAAATTATACACTATGCTGGTTGATTAACAAATTCACACCATACAGAATTCTTAAAGATCCATTAAATATTTTTATAGTAGCTGGGCAAGCAATTGACGGAATTGCAAGTGTTATTGCAATAACTTTCTTTAATTTCTCAGAACAACATGTAATCTCAAACCTTGTAATAAATATTCACCCTGCACTTTTTGCAGGAATAAAGTTACTCTTAGCAGTTTTAATTTGTTATAGTTTGGATGATTATTTAAAAGAATCAATAAATAAACACTCAAATAAACCAGGAAAGAGCTTGAATAGAAAAAATTTAATAGGATTTGTAAAAGTGATAATCGCAATACTTGGTTTTGCTACTGGCCTTGCAAGTTTATTCAAAATGGGTTTAATTTAAAACAAAACAAAATTAAACAACTTTATTATTCAACTTTTTTTCAGAAATTAACCCTTTTTCAATCATTTTCTTTAAAATTGAATTAACCATTGTCACTGTAACAAAATATTTTCTACCATGCATTTCAACTTTAGTTCCTCTGTATAATCTTTCAGCAGCACAAGCAATATCAACTTTGAAAGCACTTTTTGGATTCTGTAATTGATGAGCAAGAGTGCGAGCAATAACTCTCTCTCCCGATTCACTAAAATTTTTCTCAATTGCTTTTTGAGTACCCATAAATTGAACAATTTTTGGATTCGACTTATTTTCAAAAGAATGACTCTTTTTTGCTTTCGCAACCCCCATTATTCTCTTTTTTCTTCCAAGTCCACTAACAGGATTAGTTGCTGTTTTTATTAAATAACGATTTTTTCTAAGCAATCCAGATTGAACTCTTCCAAGTAAAGGCATATTATAATTATTACAAAAGTTATATTTAAATGAATTGAGAATAAGAAAATAACTGATAATATGCTATATTTAATCGGACTAGGACTAAAACCCTCTCACTTGACTCTTGAGGCAATTGAAACTATCAAATCCTGCGACAGCTTATTTGTAGAAGTATACACTTCACAATATGCAGAAGGATTCATAAAAGAATTAAAAGAACTCACAGGAAAAAACATTATGGAACTTAATAGAATAGAAATAGAACAAAACTTTGAATCAGCCCTAATAAGCGCAAATAAAAATAAAATAGGATTATTGATTTTTGGTAATCCCTTAACTGCAACAACTCACATTCAAGTACTTCTTGATGCAAAAGAAAAAGGAATCAAATACAAAATAATTCCTGGAATCTCAATTACAAACATGATTGCAGAATCAGGCCTAGATGAATACAAATTTGGAAGAACTATAACTATTTGCTACCACATACTAGGATTTGAACCCGAAAGCTTTTACGACCAATTAAAGGAAAACCAAAAAATGGGACTTCACACTCTTGCATTACTTGATATTAAAAAAGATCAAACTCCTCCAAAGATGATGAACTCAAGAGAAGCAATTAACATTCTTGAAAAAATTGCAGAGAAAAGAGGAGAGCACAACAATTTCAAATACATTGCGCTAATAGGAATGGGAAGCGAGAAGCAAAAAATCATTGTAGGAAGAGAAGAGATAATTAATTCGAAAGAAATTTATGAATTATTTCCCCAAACTTTAATTATTGCTGGCAAAATGAATGAAAAAGAAAAAGAAGTTCTTGAGAAACTGCATAATAAAAAATTTGAATGAAAACATACATTTAAGTGATTAAAATGAGTTTGGAAGAAGAATTAGAAAAAAAAGTTGATAAATACCAAAAATTAACTGAAAAAGCACTTAATTTGGTTAAATTAAACGAAAAATTAAATACAGAACAAAAATTGATTGCAGAAGATTTTTTGTCAATGACAAGAAATTATTTAAACGATGGTAAATATTACCGAGAAAAAAAAGAATTGTTAATTGCACTAGCAAGTTTTTCATACGCCCACGCTTGGCTTGACGCAGGCGTAAGAGCAAAAATATTTTATGCAAAAGACGATCAATTATTCACTCTTCCTTAATTTTGTTAATAAAAAAAAATTGTAAAAATATGTTAAAGCAATCTTTAAATACATCAACTACTTAATCATTTTATGTCACTATACGGACCTAAATTAAACTTACCTAAAATAAATTTACCTAATCCAGCTAATCCTTCTTGGGATTTTGAAAAAGAAAGAAAAATAATTGGAGGAGCCCTTATTGCAATAATAATCATCTTTTTATTAGTATTATTAATGCCAAATATAATTGAAGGAATAAATAATATTAACTTTCCAAACTTTAATTCTTCAGTTAATATTGTTTGGAGAAACAATCCTTTAGACATTACTCAAGGAATAAAAGAAGCTCAATTAGATTTAATTTTGACGAATAATTCAGAAGAACTAATTGAAGAAACTCTATTTAATATTACCACTGATTCTCAAGAAATAATTATATTTTGCCCAAACTCAATTTATGACCCTGATAAATCAGCATACGTTATTGAAAATTTGGCTCCACAAGATAAAAGAAAAATACCCTGCATAATAAGAAGAAATGCTTCAACACCAGTTTTTAGCGGAACCTACACCATAAATATTAATACTACTCTAGGGAATGCAATTACAAGATTTGAAATAATTACAAAGTAAATAACTAATAAAAATAATTACTAAATTTATTTTAAAATAAATATTTAATTATTCCAAAAAAAAAAGGTTTTTTATTAATGGTCACAAAAATTGATTACGACAAATACTTGGCTTCTAAAACAGCTGAATTAATTAGAGAAAATTTTCCTGAAAAAGGAATAACAAACATATTAATTGTTAAATGGAGTACAAAAAAATCAAAAAGAATATTAGGCCACATAAAATCATTTAAAGATATTAATTTTGGATCTATAATAGAAATTAATCCTTTATTAAAAGATTTATCTGTCCCACAATATGTTTTAGATTATGTGTTAATGCATGAATTAACTCATTACTTTCAAGGCTTTGGTTCAAATCATGAACGAAAACACAAATATCCTCACAAAGGAGGAATAGTTGAGAAAGAACTTGCACGACACGGATGGGAAGAAATAACTCAAAAATCAGAGAAGTGGATTAAAGAAAACTGGAAAAACTTGATTTGTAAAAAAACAAACTAGAATAAAAAATACAAACTTAATAAAACAAATAAAATTAATTAATAATTAGTTTAAAATTTAATTTTATTTTAATGATTACTTAGTTGTTTTGCCGTAATAGAACCATCTTTATTATCAATTAACTGAATCCCTTGTCTTTCTAACTGCATTCTTATTGAATCAGCTTTAACCCAATTCTTTTCTATTTTCGCAATTTTTCTTTCTTCAATTAATTGAATTTGTTCTTGATTTAATTCAAAAAACTTTTCAGAAAAATCTAAAACACCTATAACAGAATCAACTTTTTTCAAAAATAAAATTGCATTATTTGCTCCTTCTAAACCCACTACCCCTTCATCAATCAATTTATTTACTTTTTTAACAAAATCAAAAACAACAGCCATCGCTAAAGGGACATTCAAATCATTATCCATTGCCTCAATAAAATCATTCAAAGCATTATTTGCAAATAAATCAACACCATCCCCTTTTTTTAACTCCTTAATCTCAAATAATCTTTCAATAAAATTTTGTAACCCTTGTATAGTCTTTTTTGAATCCTCTACTCCTTCAAAAGTAAAATTCAAAGGTTGCCTATAATTACTATTAATAAGAGTATATCTAATCGCTTTAGGATCCAAACCCTTTTTTATTAAATCATTCAAAGTAAAAAAATTCCCTAAACTCTTAGACATTTTTTGACCATTAACCATTAAATGAGCTGTATGCAACCAATAATTAACAAACTTTTTTCCACTAACGCCCTCGCTTTGCGCAATTTCATTCTCATGATGCGGAAATTTATTATCAATCCCCCCAGTATGAATATCAAATTGGTTTCCTAAATAATACATACTCATAGCCGAACACTCAATATGCCACCCCGGTCTACCCTTTCCCAAAATAGTGTCCCAATAAACTGGACCATCATTCTCATCCCAAGCCTTCCACAAAGCAAAATCACCCACACCTTCCTTTGAATACTCATCTTGTTTAACCCTAGCCCCCGCCTTTAGTTTAGTAGGATCAATTCCAGCTAGTTGACCATATTTCGAAAATTTTTTTATTGAAAAATAAATACTCCCATCTTCCCCCTTATACGCCAAACCTTTATCTAGTAGTTTCTTTACTACCCCAACCATTTGAGGAATGTGATCAGTTGCTGCACAATAAACTTCAGCAGGCAAGATATTCAATTTTTTTATATCTTCTAAAAAATAATCCTTATACCTTTGAGTATACTCTATAAGAGGAATACCCTCATTAATACTACCTTTAATGGTTTTGTCATCAACATCAGTATAGTTCATCACTTGTTTTACTTTAAAACCTCTAAAAAGCAAATATCTCTTCAACAGATCCTCCCAAACATAACACTTTAGATTTCCTATATGTGCAAAATTATAAACAGTAGGACCACAAGTATAAAGACCAACAAACCCCTCTTTAATTGATTTAAACTCTTCTACTTTATTCCCTAGAGAATTAAAAAACTTCAAAACCATAGACAAATATTATTTAGTTTATTTTATATTCATTACTTTTAAGAAAAAAATAGAGTCAAGACAAACAAAAAACAAAATTTAGTGGGAAAAAAAAGTTTTTGGAAAAAAAAGAAAATTTTTTTAAAAATGTTATTTAAAATGATTTTTAAAATATGATTCCTAACTAAATAATTAAAATTTTAATTAAAAATCGACTGACTTACACACTGATTTTAATTAATAAAATAAATTCTATTATCAATCCGAATCATAATCATACTCTGATTCATCAGACTCGTCAGAAGCCTCATCACTTAATTCAAACTCCTTACTCTCAACAAGTTTTAAAGCCCCTTTTTTGTCAATTACAACCAAATACTCTAAATTACATTCGGGACAAGAAACCGCATCCCCTTCCTCAAGCTCACTCCAATCAACATCAAACCTTGCCTTGCAATCAGAACAAACCTTTTTTTGTACTTGCGAAACCATAATTATTTTCCTTGCACTCACCTTTATAAACATTTCTAAAACCAGCTAAAAACGACTAAAAACTAGGATTAACTACAAAGTAATATTAAAAAAATTGAATAAAACATTCATTAACAAATCAAATAAATTTTTTTTTTTGAATAAATTTATTGTTAAATTAAAAAAATAGATAATAAATTACTCAACAAAAAAGATATTAATGAATTTAAAAACATGAAGAGAATCCAATTAATCAATAGTTTCAATTTATTAATCTTAAGAACAATCTTAAGCATTTTAAATGAGGCAATTATCCAAGAAATGACTAAAATAATTAATGCTACAAAAAAAATCCCTGCAATAACATTAAATAAAATTCCATTTATTACAGGCAGAAGCAAACAACCCCCAAAAATCAAAGAATAAAAAATCAAATTAATTTTCCAAAGTTTACTCAAAACAAAAAGGGAACGATTAAAAACTTTAGAAGAAGATTTAATTCTTTTTTTATTATGAACAAACTCAAAAAAGAATAACAAACCACTCAACACAATCCAGTTAACAATATTAATTATAAAAGAAATGATTGAAAAAACAAGACTGGATGTTAATAAGAAAACTGAAGCAGATAATAACAAACCTGATAAAATAATTACTGTCAAAACACTCTTAAAATCAAACTCACTATTAAAAGCTGATTCAAAAGAATTTGTAGGGTGAAACACAATATCAAAAATCATTAAACCACTATGAAACTAATAATTTCCAGCTATTTAAATTTAATCATTTCAAAAATATAGTAAAAATAATCACGAACCCTAAAATAAAATTTGCTTTTTTCAGAAAATTAAATTCAAAAATAACTTATTTTGAAAAACAAAATTTAGTGATTTATAAAAGAAGTATATGTAACCCACTTCAAAAAAATAATTAAACTCGTTTCAATTCCTTCTTCATTAAATAATTATTAACATATTTTCCATTAACAAGAGAAGCTTTTGATAAAACACCATACTTTTTAAAACCAATTTTTTTATACAAATTAATTGCAGGAGCATTACTCTCATCAACCGCTAACAAAACTAAAAATACTTTTTTTGGCAAGTTATTCAAAACAAATTTAACCAATTTACTACCAATACCTTTCTTTCTAAAAGAAGGATGAATAACTAAAGAAGATAAATCTGCCCTGTGTTTATGAAGTCCTTTTCCAAAAGTCACTTTCAAGTGCCCAATTATTCTACTATCACTCAATACAACAAAACGCTCGTCCTTGCCTTTGAGAGTATCCCTAATTTTTTTTTGAACAGAACTCTTCCTCCAATTAACAAACAAATTAGACATTTCATTAATGACATTCAAGTCAGAATCAACTAATTTTTTAAACTCTAAAACACTATCCAAAAAAATCACTCCCTTCAAACAAAAAAATTTTTCTCAGCATCATTCTCCCCTGACAAACGTTCCCTTTCAGAAACATCCTTTGACGAAGCAACCTTATTAGTTTTATGAGTCTTAGAAACATCAATAATAAAATTATTATGAATAATATCCCTTCCAATTAGAATAGAATAAGGCAAACCCTCCCTATCCTCAATATTAACACCAGTCTTTATTTTCTTTCCTTTAACCAAAATAATTGCTTCCGCAATCGCCCTTCGAGTATAACCCCTCTTTGAAGAAGCACTCTTAACTTTAACACTTGAAATAATTGGACCCACCCCCGCCTTAGCAGCAACTCTTACATCAATAGAAGTCCTAGTAGCCCCTGTATCAAAAAGAGCCTTTTTTGTAACAACCCCAATCTTACCCTTAATTTGAACCGATTCAACCAAACCAATAACCTTTTTTGAAACCATCTAAGCCATAATAGGAAATAGTTCTTATTAAAACTATTGGTGACCAAAAAAACTCTTTTAAAAAATAATTTAACTAAAAAGCAAAGCCTTTTATTAACCACTACAAATTAATAAAATTATAAATGAACATACTTATTTTAGCTGAAAAAAAAAAGAAAGTTCAAAACTTACTAAATGCATTAAATGAATCTAAAAACACCACTTACCTAAGATTATCAAAAGTAGTTTTAGTAAGCAAAAACAATAGAACAAGAATAAAAGCTTTTGGAACCGAACTTGAAGAATACGACGCAATTTATATACAAGCAAGAACCTCCTTATCCCCATTTATTGAACCACTACTTGAAGAAATAGAACAAATAGGAAATTATACAAATATAAAAAAAGGATCATATTACATTGGAGAAAATGAACCATACTTAACTGTAGTTCTATCCCAAGCAGAAATACCA
>Ga0116156_10000670_pt1 | contig 35852 bp, 80 predicted proteins | sample AD_UKC045_MetaG_FD_89891 | JGI IMG/M metagenome (GOLD analysis project Ga0116156, IMG submission 89891) | Active sludge microbial communities of municipal wastewater-treating anaerobic digesters from USA - AD_UKC045_MetaG | ecosystem: Engineered > Bioreactor > Anaerobic > Digestate | place: USA...
CTGGATGTATGCTCGAGAAGGGTGCGTGTACATGTATGCTCGGGAAGGTTTCGTCTGGGGTAGGTGAGGTGAGGTTGCGTGTACGGTAGGTGAGGTGAGGTAAGGGCTAACTTTTTTTAGTTTTCCGTGTTGATTTGGCTGTTTGGTTATTATTCACGATAACAACAATATCTTTCAATCCCTTTTGTGTTGAGGGTTTTGACAATGTTTGTTATTTTCTATAATAATTTACTTGCGTTATTGCATTATTATTCTTTACTTTGTGTTAGCAATCATTAAAAATTAAAAAAGCAAAAATGAAAAAAGCAACTGTAAAGTATGTTCAGTGTAAAGGAGAGGTTGCCGAAGGCATAATCTTTGATTCCATTACTGATATCAAGCTGTTAAGCCCATCGTTGAAACAAGCTGAAGTAAGTGTTTTAAGAAAGTTTGTGAAGTCAGGTGAGTCTCCCAGTAGGTTGAACCACATAGTCTCAGGCTTTTCCCCTCTGGAGTACTGTATATCATCGCTCGCTATGGCGAAGTCTCAATTTAATAAAAATGATAACCCTTTATATCTGCTAGGGGAATCATCAGAAGTTTATTTAGCTCAGATTGTAGCGCTAATAATGCGATACGGTTGTGTTTTCATGAACGATAAAGGAGGTTTGTGTCCTATGTTCGATAAAGATGGTGGTAACTACTTAGAAGTATTAGAATCAGAAGTTATAACAGAATATCCTAAGCGTTCTTGGCTCAATTATAAAATTGGGGAGAATACAAAATACATTGTGCTAGAAAACGATTGCGAATTAGAGCGGAAAGCTATTGATTATTTAGAAACTGTTGACAGATGGAATTACTCCTACGTAAAAGAGCTTATCATGTTTGATGAAGATAATTTGAAGTTGGTCTTTGATAAATTTGTTAAAGCAGGAGGTAAAGTGGTTTATGTTTACACCACAGGCATAAATAACGAGCAGATGTATCAATACTCCACCTCAGCTATTTCGAGCGGAATAAAGAAGTTTGAGTTTTACTTCAATAGCGGTATGGATAATAATATTCGAGCGTTTGTTTCTTGGTTATCTGGCAAGGATGGTATTTCAGTTAAAGTTTTGAATAACTGACACATGAATTTACACGATTATAACCTCATCATTATCAACTCAGGCGCAGGAAAGGATTCTCTTTGTGCTTTATTGGAAGTATGCCGACTGGCTAATGAACTATATTTTTTAAGCAAATGGAAGATGTAAGAGTGCAGCAAGCACTAAAAGACGCTGAGATTAATTATGCCCCTGTTTGGCAAGTTAGTAACTCTGTATTTACTAAGAAAGCGAGTGAAGTTTTAAATACACCTATTGAACGTGTGGAAGTTCGAAGAAATATTATGATAGGTAAAAATTTCTGTACTTTACATGTGATTGTTTATGACGAATCGGATGAAGAAAAAGCTTATTATCGATTAAACAACGGAGCTAAACACTATGATTGTTTACCAACAAATATTCATGACTTTGCTAGTGCTTTAGCATTAAAGTTGTCCATTTAACTTAAAAATAATTCAAGTGACACATGAATTTACACGATTATAACCTCATCATTATCAATTCAAGCGCAGGAAAGGATTCTCTTTGTGCTTTATGGGAAGTATGCCGACTGGCTAAGGAACAAGGTTTTCCTTTCGATAGAATGGTCGTCTCGCATCAGGATTTAGGAGACATGGAATGGAGCGGAACAAAAGAACTGGTTAAAGAGCAGGCTGATTTGTTTGGGTTGAAAACATACTACTCAAAACGCAGAGACAAGAATGGATATGAAGAAACGCTTTTGGAGTATGTAGAGCGTAGAGGGAAGTTCCCTAGCAATAAGCAGAGATATTGCACTAGCGACTTTAAAAGAGGTGTAGGCGCAAGAGTGGTGACTCAGTTAACTAAGGAGCTTGGGGATTGCAAGGTGTTGTATGTTTTTGGATTCAGAAAGGAAGAAAGTCCATCCAGAGCTAAGAAGGAACTTTTGAAAATAAACAATCAGCTCACTACTAAAAAACGACTTGTTCACGACTGGCTACCAATTCATGACTGGGATAAGAAAAAAGTCTGGGAAATAATAAGGAACAATAAATTGCCTTACCATCCCGCTTATGACTTGGGAATGCCGAGACTTTCTTGTTGCTTCTGTATATTCAGTCCATTTGATGCGCTGGTTATCGCTGGGAAAGCAAATCCTGAATTACTTGACAGATATATTGAAGTGGAAAAGAAAATCAATCACACCTTCAGGGATGGCTTTGCAATTAAATCTGTGCGGGAGGCAATTGATAATAATTATGAGCCTAAAAACATTAGTGACTGGGTAATGTAGTGTTTAGGTTAACATAGAAGGAATAAACCAATACTTAAAAAAATGAAACATACTCACACACATTATTTTTTGCAGTCTAAATTGAAAGATGGTCAACCCGAAATCGTAGGTCATTCAAAGGATGAAGAAACAGGGGAAATCTACTATAAATTTTTAGACCGAAAAAAAGCAGTTAAACTTATGGAAGCCGAAAAAAAAGTAAGTCCTGAATATGAATACAGAATTGTAAAATGTACAGAAACCTACGATGAAGGTGTTTGGTCTTAGCAATTACAATTATAAAAGCAAAAATGAAAAAAGAAGATAAACAATTTTACATCCAAAACGGATGGATAGGTAATGCAATTCTTTGGTGGGGGATTGACAGCAAAGGTTACACAACAAAATTAAATTGAAATGAAAAACTTGCTTAATTGCCATTGTATAGGATTACATTCTTTTCCTATATCGCTTTCGGAAAGTGGGCTTTACAAACGCATTTTTTATGCAGACTTTAATCACGATATGTGGAAGCCTGTTGAAATAGCAATACACCCACACCACGTTGATATTAAAATTACTGTTTTGGAAGGTGAGTTATTTAACCCACTTTACGAATTAGATAATGATGGAGATGTTTTTAAAAAGTTTCTGTGGAATAGCCATATTTTAAATGGTAAAGGTGGGTTTGAATATTTGGGAGAACAAGGTTTAAAACAGATTTCAAACAAGAAACATGTTGCTGGAGAAACAGTAATAATGAAGGCGTGTGAATTACATACCGTTCAAATCGAAAAAGGCAAAAAATGTGTTTGGTTAATTGAAGAATCAAAGCCCACTTGCGATTACTTTCCAATTAACTACTTAAAGAATGATTTAGAAAATTGGAATACAGAAGGATTATACATTGAATGCGATGAGGCAATTAAGCAAAATTATATCGGTAAATTTCTTTTGGAGCAGTCTGTTAGCATTTGCCTATAACACCCTCCTAAAATCAATAACTAATACTTCTTTAATAAATGAAAAAAGCAAAAATGAAAAAAGAAGATAAACAATTTTACATCCAAAACGGATGGGTAGGAAATGCAATTCTTTGGTGGGGGATTGACAGCAAAGGTTACACTACCGAAATAGACAAAGCAGGTAGATACACCTATGAAGAAGCGAAAAAGATTATTCAGCGACCAGAAGATAAGGCTTGGGAGTGTAAGCACGTTGATGAGTGTTTGAAAGCACACAAAAGAATTATTGATGGACAGTATTTGGATAGCAAAAAATGTCTGAAAGGACGCAGAAGGTAGCTATTGGCTATAACGGATTGCAGCTAAACGAGGAGGTTGATTATACCTCGAAACTTTATTAAAAGAACGAAATCATGAATACAGAAAAAATTCAATCAGAAGCAGAAAGCCAGCCATCTTGTTTAGGTGCTGTTAAGCGTAGTGTTTCTGATGTCATCAAAGAAGGTAGTATAGTGTGGATAAAATCATCTAACCAACAAATTCATTGTGGAAGGGTGGATAAACTTTACCCTGAAACAAATGAAGCAATGGTTTTCAATTTTGATGCTTGGACACATTGGCAAGTATCTTATGATAATATAGTAAGAGTAGGGGTAAAACATTTTAACGGTGATGGATATAATGAATGGATGTCGAGGCTTCCTTAATATTACGCATAATTTATTGTTATGGGCAGTTTAGTGCGGGTGGAAGAAATCAAACACCCATTAGAAAAAGGGGTAAGTTATTTAGTGCCTTGTATTGTGAAAGAGCAAGATGAAAAGCTATACATAACTCCTGTTATAAATCATCCCCATGACGATAAAGAGAATGGGCAAAATGAAATACATTATCACGTTGATTATAGGTTTGTAAAACATAAAGGCGATAGTAATTTCCCGAACGTGGTAAATAAACACTCAAAACATTACTTTGTAGAAATAATTAGACCACAAGAAGGGGTACACGGTAAGTTGGAGTATTTCGTCTTGCCGATGTTGGATGAAAAATTCATAGGGATAACACCAGTGAACTTAATAGCAAAAAGTAAATTGAAACACAGGTGTATTCATAAAGGGAAGTGTCCTCACAGGGGTTATGATTTATCGCAGGTGAAAGCGATTGATGGAAAAATAACTTGCCCATTACACGGGTTGGAGTTTGATTCTACGAGTGGGGTAGCTTTAAATTGCCCATAACGATTGGGGCTAAAATCTCGTTGCCGACTTAAACATGAGGGATAAATTTTATTAAAAGCACAAAATTATGAATGTAGTAAGTATTTCAAACGAAGAAAAAGGCAATGGAGTTTTAGCCGATGTTAGCGGTAGTGCTTTGGTATGTAGAATTGAATTAACCATTAAAGAAACCGAAGCAATACTACACTCGTTGGGTAGAACTATGTGTAAAGGAGAAGGGTTAACTGTTTCAATGGAATTAGAAGGTAAGTTGATGGATGTTTTGAAGCATTACCGCTAACACCCTCCTAAAATAAATAACTAATACTTCTTTAATAAAGGAATAAACCAATAACTAAAAAAAATGGAAAAAATAGAAATTGATGATGATTTTTCTCTTGAAATATTCTTTGATGATAGCGAGTTCTTTAGAGAGGTAAAAGGTAGTGACTTTTGTTTTAAAACAGGTGACGATATGGTGGCTGCTCTAAACAAAGAGAAGTTATTTAGCGCAGTGGGTGATATTTTTGTACCAAGAAGAAAAAACACACTACAGAATACAATAGGTGCAATTATTTCAAAAATTCATGGAGTCAAGAGTGATTATAAATGGATTCGTCTTTGTTATAAGGATATTGAGTTTACTGATGATGAATGTAAATACATTGATGCGGTGTTGGTCGTAGAGGCTTTTCGTGGGAAGTTTTAAATTATAACGATATGGACGCAATAGAAACAAAAACAATTAAAGACATAAAGGATTACGTCAAGTCATTAGATACACCTGACAACGATGTGTACCAACAAAATAGCTTGTTGATTATGTCTTGTTTTTCAAAGGCAATGGAATTTATAGAGGTTAACGCTAAATTTCGCCAATCTGTTGTTAGCGGTAGTTTTGATGTACCTCCAGTTAGAGTTAGATGGTATGGCGAACATATTGATGACATTTTTGATGGAACTGTAATTGATAGTGATGACACATATTATTTTGTGATTCCAGATGAAAATATAGATATGGAAATAAAATGGCGTAAAAATGAATGTGAAGTGTTACGGTAAATTACCGCTAACGGTTTCGTGTATGGGTAGATTTTGCCCGATTTAATAACTCAAAAAGTAAAATTATGGGATACGAATTTATTGACTTGAAAAATAAAAAACCGAAGAAAGGTGAATTGGTTATAGTAAAGCTGAGAGATGGGACACAAAGGGAGTGTTTCAGATGTGGCTGTGAAAACGAGTTACATAATGGCTGGGCAGAACCGATTATCGGTATCGGAATTAAAATAGATGTGGTTAGTTGGAGATATGTAAATCCAGTATTATAGGTGATGTTGTCTCAGCATATACTCCAATCAGCGTTTCAGAGCTTTTACCTCATCAAAAAAAACCTGTTAAAAACTTTTTTCTACTTTTTCTTGCATTATTGCTTTTTAATGATTTACTTTGTTTCAGCAATCATATAAATAAAAAAGCGAATTATGAATACAAAAGAACAAGTACAGCAGGTATTAAGTAAATGTATTGTAGATGGAAATGTTGTTAAACTTCCTGATGGGCAGCTAGACCGCAAGCTATATCAAGAAGTCGCCAAAGCTTTACAGTTGATAGGTGGTAAATGGAAAGGAGGCAAGGTCTTCGGGTTTGTTTTTATGACAGACCCTACCGATTTGCTAAGTCAAATTGCTGGTGGTGAAAAGCGAAATCTGAAAAAAGAATATCAATTTTTTGCTACCCCGCAGAAACTTGCTGATAAACTAGTTGCTCTGGCTGATTTGAAACCTCAAGACATCATCTTAGAGCCGAGCGCAGGACAAGGAGCTATAATCAGGGCTATAAATCGTGTCACCGATGTTATTCCTGATTGTTTTGAGCTAATGGATGTAAACACGCTTATATTAAATCAAAGCACATTAAGATTCAATTTAATTGGTAGTGATTTTCTAAAACACAACGGTAAAAAATATACGAAGATTATCGCTAATCCACCATTTACAAAAAATCAAGATATTGACCATTTGAAGGAAATGTACGAATGCCTTTCTGATGGCGGTAGACTAGTTTGTATTACATCTGATAGCTGGGTGAATGGAAGCGTGAAAAAGCACATCGATTTTAAAAGGTGGCTAGGTGAGGTCAATTCCGATGTGATAAATATTGAAAAAGGTTCTTTTAAAGAAAGTGGAACTATGGTTGGGGGTAATATTGTTGTAATAGACAAATAAATAGCACAAATACATTAAATAAAAAATAGGCTTATGAAAATGACTTTTATTAGATTAGCGACAAAATCAAAAGACGGAATGAATGGATTTCTTTACCGTCAATCATGGTCAAGTGGTTATCAAGATTTAATTTTTGAATCACACGAACAAGCAAAAAGATTTGTCTAAACCCTTCTACTATAAATCACAAAAAAAAATGGAAAAAGTTCAAAATAAATTAAGAGTAGTTCACTTCCCTCAAATTGGAAGCTGTGGAGAAAGTTTTAAAGTCTCGGTAAAAGACGAAGAACAAGCCTACTTTACTATTAATGTTTTGGCTGACCAACATTTATGGTTAGAGAAAAACAGGATAATACCAGACTATTCGAATAGTATTTTTGTTGAAATGTATGATGAAAGTATCGATGAAGAAACTGGCGAGCCATGCGGATGGGGGAACTATTGGAATGAATCAGAGTGCATGGAGTGGGAAGAAGTCGTAGAAACGTATTTTAAAGATTAATAACCTTATGCAAAAGTTTACACGAGAATACGCTGAAAAGTTATACCCATCACACTACGGTATGCAGATTGACCCTCATTTTGATATTAAAAGAGAGGCGTACATGAAAGCTATTGAAGAAACAAACGCTCCTGAACTATTAGAGGCGCTGAAAACGGCTCACAACCTTTTGCCTAATTCTGACTTTAAAAGAGATTTAGCAGAATTAATTGATAAAGCAACACTATGAAAAAGTTTACACGAGAATACGCTGAAAAGTTGGCTTTACAAAAGTTTCCTAAAAGTGAATACTGGATTGGAAGCGGAAGCTCCGCCAGACTGTATGACGAAAACTTAGGAGATAGAAAACGTATTGAAGAAGGTTATCTTCTAGCTATTGAAGAAACAAACGCTCCTGAACTATTAGAGGCGCTGAAATACGCCAGACGATTTGTAAAAGATGCAGACACAGATTACATTGATAACGCCATCAAGAAAGCAACGCTATGAAATCCACTAAAGTTGTAGATAAAAAATCAGGGCTAACATTTAACGCCACATACGAAAGAAACAGGCTTGGCAATTTACGTTATTTCGTTAATGGTAAATTTTGCTCAGATAAACAATTTGACAGAAAGTATAATATTGTAAATGAAGCAAAGCTATGATATCAAGCGAAAAGAAAGTCGTTGAGTACTTTGAAAAAGGATTCAAATTACAAAAAGCACAACAGTTTAAAAGGTATTTTTACTACCTGACAAACCGAAAGGACACAGAATTGACAGTTGCAAAAAATGTGATTGAAAAAATGAAATCAAAAGGAATTATAAGTTCAGATGATGATTATATTGCAGGGGTAAAATAACGCCAAATTAAACACCATGAGAAACAAAGTCAATTATGAGTGGTGCTATGAAAGCATAGACATGAACTCAGACATAGACGAAGTTGATTTTGAAGACAAGCTAATAAACTTTCAAGACAACAGAAAAACAAACACGCTATGTTTGATTCGAAGGGAAGGTAATGAAGAGGACGGTGAAATAGACAGGGTATATGCCTATGTTAAAAATGGCGAGCTACCTAATTGTTTTGAAGATGGAACGGGAAATGAATACCCTAATTTTCTTGTCCCTGATAAATACAAAATTGAACTTAAAAAACACTTTATAACACTATGACCAATACAGTAAAGGCATTTCTAAAAAAGAAAGGATATATTTTTGAATCACTAGGTAAAAGTTGTGCAGGTGGAATATCTGTCGCTCAATTAATGAAGGAATTTTCAGACCAGCAATCAGTTTCAAAAGACAAGAAAATAGCACAGTTGGAAAAGGAATTAGCACAGTTGGAAAAGGAATTAGAATCTTGGAAACAAGAAAACTTTGATAACGTAGACCAAGCAAACTTGACAATTGATGAACTTAAAGCCAATATTTCAAAGTTGGAAAAGAGCTTTGAGACTGCTGAGAAACTTTTGGAAAAATCCAAACACCTCCTTGCCGAAAACGAATCCTACGAAATGGCTCATGAGATTAAGAAATTTCAGACAGAATTAAAAAACAAAACAGAGTGAGATGAGTAACAAGGTAGTTAGGATAATTATTGACGACTACGGGGTTAAGCAAAGAAAAAAATGGTGCTTGATAGACCCCGCAAATAAACAAGGTTCAGCGACATTGTGTAGTTCTGAGTTTTTTGGATTAGGCGAGTCTTCTTGTGTTTATGAGACTAAACTTGGAAATATTACTTGCCCTAATTGCATAGAAATAATTAGAATATACCAAAGCATTAAAATCTGAGTAATATGCAAAAGATAACATGCACGCTAGAATTTAAAGATGGAAGACCAGTGGCTAAGGAGGTAAACTTATTAGCCAGACCGAACGAAATAAATTACAGTGGTTTTGAAACAGACGATTATTTCAGAGATTTAAACAATTTTCTGAAGGCAGAAAACAGCCGTAGGGAGTTTGAGATAAGTGAAGATTGGTGTCGCATTTATAAAAACGGTGAAATTACAATTGGTTGGATTGAATTGGCTGACGGTATTATGCACTGTAAAGCTACAATAGGCATGAAATTCACCGCCACAATACAAAACAATATAGTAACGAAAATTGAATTGATTTAACCTTAAAAAGCAGATTAAAATGAAAAGTAATTTACGTAAACTATTTGTGTTATTAGGTGGGCTTATTCTCATCGTTTTTGCAATTATCTCAATTTTCAAAAATGAATACGACAAAGCCAGTACTTTTATTGGAATAGCAATATTGTTAAAGCTGAATTATCCTGATTCAACAAACAAAACAGAATAATGGAAATTATTTATTGGATGTTTATAATTTGGCTATTGGCTTGTTACATCGTAGTAGAAATTACTGAGTAAACAAAACAGAGTGACATGACTAGAAAACAAAAAATTAAAGCCTTCTTTCTTTTAGGTAAAACTGTTAGAGTAAAGAAGGTAGAACAACCAGACGTGGTTGGGAAACTATTCTCTGTTGACAATGTTGGATTTTGTTCAATATCTGGTAACGGTGGGCATTATTACATTGATGAAATAAAAAAGTATTCAACCTAAGTAAATAAAATAGAGTGATATGAGTAAGAAAAAGAAATTTGGTTACAGTGAGTACATAGAAGCTGTTGTTAAAAAGGAATTTAAAAAGCCAAAGAAAAAATCCAAGAGTAAACGAACTCAGGATGAAATGTAAAAGGCAGTTAGTAGTACGGTAGCTACGTTGCGAAATAGTTAAAGGGAATGAGTAGTCATGAATACTCGCTACTGTTTGTAAAATATCTATTTCATCAAAAGCGAGGTGTTCGATTCATCTCACTGCCACAAAGATTAAAGTATTGATTCAGATTATGGGTGAGCAGAACGGTTGAGCAACTTTCGGTAGACGTGCAACTCGTCGTTAAAATAAAAAGAGGCGTAAGGAGATAGCAGGTTCGAATCCTGTATCCGTTTTCTGAATTGACATTTGATAGCGTAAAAACTGACAAAGCTGTTATAGTGAGTTGGTCTCAAACGACATCTTACGGGATGGGCGTGAGTTTATTCAGAGGGAACAGTCGGTGCGCAGCGCCTCTGAATGACATTAGATAGTGAGTGAGCCGAAAGGTGTTAAGAAGATGGTTTCGATGCAATGCCCAGTTGTGACCACCTAACGAATAATGGGGTAATGATTTTCACTCGCTATCAATAATTGAAGAAAGGTTAAGGGGTGTATTTGAACTGTCCGAAAGGCAGGAGAGAATCATTCCCTTGCCTGACTTCTTTAAAAGAAATGAATTATGAAATCAGAAAAAAATATTTACGAAATTGTTCGTAAAAGGAAGCTAAAAGAAGGTGAGAAAATTATAGGAGTCGCTACTTCTATTGGTGGTAAAAAATATAACCTTGTTCGTTCTGGTAAACTAAAACTAATGATACCTCAATAACTATGGAGAAGATAATCTGCACCCTCGAATTTAAAGAGGGAAGACCAGTAGCGGAAGAACACTGCCACGACTGTCATTATCTTGAACGTGTTTCTTGTAACTTCCATTTAAAGGCAGAAAACAGCATTAGGGAGTTTGAGATAGAAATAAAAGACCCATTTGTTAAGTATGGTAAATCTATCTACATTGTTAAGGGAGGTGATTCTACAACTATTGGAATGCACCGATTTATTTCAGAAGGCGACCGCTTCACTGCTACCATTGAAAATAATATTGTGACTAAAATTGAATTGACATGACAGAAGATAACGAAATAGACCACGAATGGACACGTGAAATAGTTTGCCCTTATTGTGGTTATGAGCATACAGATTGCTTTGAATATCCTGATTCTGGTAAACATAGTTGTCATAGATGTAATAAGGAATTTACATTTATCAGAGAAATTGAAGTCACTTACACAACCGAAAAATTATGACTCCAGAACAAATAGACAAAGATTGTGATGCGATTGTAGAGAAATACTTGAAAGAGATTGATTTATTTACAGGAAGTCGTGAATCACACTCTATAATTCTTGCCACTAAATTAGCTATACTTCACCAGACTGGAATAGTTGAGGAATATGATAAAATATTGAAGTCCGTGAGAGCAATAAAAGCAATGAATCCTATTGTTGAAAGACTTACCGAAGCCAAACAAATATTAGAAACCTTAAAAAGCAGATTGAAATGAAATGGATAAAAGCAAGTGAAAGATTGCCTGAGCCAAACAAAATGCTTCATTTAAAGCATACTGGGTCGCTGGCATTAGGATATTGGAATCCCATGCAAAACGGATTTTCAGTAGGTACAGAAACTTATAACATCAAAGGGTGTGAATGGCTTGATGAATCCATCTGTCCTGAACTGGCAGAGGAAATTGAGAGGCTGAAAGCAGTTGACCCGATTAAGTTTTTACATTGGGTCAGAGAAAATGATTTTGTTTATAGTGATGGGAATGGTTGGTTTAAAGATGAATTTGACATTGTAATTGTAAACGCATTGACCTACATATCAGATGAACAACTGCTTAATTTATACATTGAACAACTTAAATCCAAATAAAATGAAAAACGAAAACGAAATTAAACGTGCCTTTGCAATGGAGGTGATTGAGAAATTGAAGGAGAATAAATATGTTATCAGAAATGGTAAAAGATTAAAAGGTAGTGAGCCACAGATTTACCCTGACCAAATAGCAATCGATATAGTCCAATCCCTCCTCCCGAAAGAAGAAGAGGTTGACTGGAGTAAGGCGAGTAACCAACAAAAAAGAAATGAATGCAAAAAATACATTGATAATTTTGTCATGGACTTAGCGCCTAACTTAAATAGCGGCGTTTGTTTTGTAGAGTCTTTCGATTGTATTGGTGACCATGTTTGGATGAACGCAAGAACAGCCGATGACAAGGATGTTACTATTTCTGTTTATGATGGAACACGTAACAAATGGGCAGAGATAGTAGAGCCAGAGACTCTTGAACTACACCCAACCACCCCAGATATGCAAGCCGATTTTAAAAAGGCTAATCCTGAGATGAGGTTTTCAGAAGAATCCAATAAGTTAAAAGAAAGTGAGTTTCAAAAGACCGCTTATTCTGACGAGGTGAAAGTCATAAAGAAAATGATTGATTACATCAAACATGGTTCTGAAATAATGATTCCATCTGAAAGACTTATGAGAATAAATGGAGACCATATTACTAAAAAAGAATATGGATTAATCATGCTTGAAATTCTATGTGAAGAACTTGAACAAAAGTTTTTACCACACTACACCTTAGAACAAAATTCACGTAAGAAAGCGGAGGAGACTATTGATAGTTTTATGAAAAGTTGGAACAGTCACGCCCCTTTGAGAAAATACAAAGAAGAGTTGATTGCAGAGTTAGACAAGGCTTTTAAATTTGACCCAAAAAAATTATCATGAAACAATTTGACCTATATGGAGAAATTCTCAGCGCAATTCCTTACAACATTGAATCAAATGTTTTGAGTGACCATGAGCGTGAAGTTATTGCCGACAGTGTTTATGATGCTGTGCATAAAAAATCCATTGAAACAGACAATGTATTTAATTCTGAAAACACCTCTGAGTACGAGAAGGTGAAAGACAATACCCCGCTCCACATCCAGTTAAGCGTTCTCGAGGACGTTATGGAAAATCAAGACATTATTATTAAATCACTTCAAGCGTTTAAGGAATATGTACATAAGCGCTTAGATGAGGCTGGAATTGAAAAGAATCCAGACGGTGAGCATTCAAAAAAAGGATGTAGGATTGGTGACAGGCTCGATATTGTTTTGAGTAAAATTATTGCAAATGATGAAAACAAAGAAATGCACTAAAATCATGAAAGCAAAAATTAATAAAAGAATACTGTTACCTAAACCTTATAACAAAGGTTTTTTTTGGGCTACTCGTTATTCAGACGACTCAGAAACTGATAAAATGGGTAGATGGGCAAGGATTTGTTATTACAATGGATTTATGGTCTGTTGGGTGACTGGTCTTGTGACTGATATAGATACCAATACTGGTAAAAAAACTGCCACTGGTAAAAAAGTTGGTGTTTGTGACTCTTTTTTTGTTCATCTTTTATTTCCATGTTCATCAAATCAAGGTGGCTATACCGAGAAGTTCGATACATTAGAAGAGGCTAAAAAATATACAGAAAGTGTGTTTAAAGACTTTAAAAAACTGATTAATAAATAAATATCATGATAGTAATTAAGCAATCGAGGGGTAATTTAAGCCAAAATATAAAAATTAAATCCAATGAAGATTTATCTTTTACATTGACTCAATTATCAATGAGTGGAGAAGCAGCTTTGTCTATTGATGAAGTTGTTATTCAGAAACAAAACGCACAGCAATTAGCTCTAGCTATCTGTCCCGAACTGGCGCAGGAATTTGAAGGCGAAAAATGTATTATTTGCGAAAAAAACACCCCACATAGATTTACCCACAGTGACGATGATGGAAATGTTACTTGCTCATTGTGCGTAATTGAAATGATAAAACCAAAACAATAAACAACTTAAATCCAAATTAGATGAAGATTGAAAAAAGGATAAAAAGAGGTGCGCTAAAAGGCTGGACTATTCGCAAATCAAAACACGGATGGTATGATTTATATTCAAGTAATGGAGTTAGTCAAACGACAGGAAAACATACCCTTGATGAAATTAAAGAGATAATAACTCTTAAATCAAAATAAAATGAAACAGTATAGATTTACTTGGCATGTTTCACCAAACATTATGAGCGTAGCAGTTTTTTCTGGTAAAACAAAAAAAGAATGTGTAGAAATATTCAAATTAAAATACGGACTATTTGCATTCAAATTGTGCGTGATGAAAAATATCACTAACGAAAAATGCGCCTACGGTTTTGCATGTTAAGAATAATTTTAACAAATTAAAATCAATAATATGAAAGACAGTGAAATGTATCCATCAGAGTCTATGTCAATTGCAGACAAAATGCTTAATGATTGTTTAAATGCTGGTCTTGGCTTCACTGAATCAATTAGTCTTAGTAATTTATTTATTGATGAAGAAGTAAAAAGACTAAAGAATTTGATTGGAACGACACCTGCTAATAGTCACTTTTTTTTACTTCAAGTACAAAAATTAGAACTAGCATCTAAATATTTAACCTTGAAATTATGAGACTTCCTGATAATTATAAGCAGTGTGTTTGCGGAACAAAATTGAAAAAGAAAAATAGATTTGCTGTTAAACTGGAAGCTCCTGAAAATATTAATACCATCAAGAGAGAAAAGGAGTTTTATCCTTACCGAACAAAAACTGTAGTTATATATTGCTGTGAGCAGTGTTATGACAAATTATACCAAGAGGTCAAGAAATCTCTTAATACAGGTTGGTTCATATACTATCCTGATTCGTATGGTGTTTAAGTATTACACCTCAGCACAAGAACATTCTTAAAACTTTTTCTACTTTTTCTTGCATTATTGCTTTTTTGTGCTTTACTTTGTTTCAGCAATCGAATAATCACATACTAAAAAAGCGAATTATGAAAGAATTAATAATGCAGGCGTTAAATGAAGCGCTTCTTGCTGCGGAGCGAACAATACCTCAAACAAAACCAAAAACTGAAAGCGTTAGTATAATTGATGTTAACCCTTTAGATATCCCCTCTTTCATGCGAGATAACAACATTCCTGACAATGCCTATTTTAGCGGTAGGGATAACGGTTATGATGCTTGGGATGATATCCTTTTAAGCTGGGAAATTCAAGTACCAACAACCGAAGGAGATAAAATGAAATTTCTAAGACGAAAATTTACACACCTCGCTTTCAAATGTGTTTATGACAAACTTACACATAATGGATACAAAAGAGTTGGTTATAATACTGGGCTACTTAAGGAGTTTGATGATACTACAGTCTACGACATGTTCATTAATGCTGATTTTGATAGGTTGGTGAAATACTATTCTCTTCCTTTTGTCTTGAATCTATGATGAAAAGTTATCAAAAAAATGGATTTGAATATTTTTATGATACCACGCAAAAATTGTGGGTATTATACCCAATAGACAAAGAAGGAAACAGGATAGAGTGGGATTCAAACGATAACCCAATAGAAACTGAATATTTTAACAATATAAATGAATTAAACAAAAAAATAAAAAATGGCTTTCGATAAACAACATATAAACAGACTACAAAAAGAAATAGTCCTCGTAGAAAAACTTTCTGATGAAGTAGGATATTTAGTAATGCTACAAATTGTGACTACTATTTTCAAATTAAAGGATAGTGATAAGAACCATTTTATATTGAAAAATCAGTTGCTAAAAATTGCCAATGATGTAGAAAATCATAATTATGATTGGTACACATTAGTTAAAGAAACATTACAACAAAATCCTACAACTAAAAAAATAAATTAAACAAAAAAATAGATTATGAAAAAAACAACAATCGGATTATTTTTAACCGTCACTGGATTAATAGTTTTTACAACTGGAGCTTTATACTCATTATCAGTGGAGAACGAGTACGAATCGAAAATTGGCTCAAATTGGGATTTATCAATTAAAGCATCTACCATCGAACAAAAATCAGAATACATGGATGCTTTTGTACTATCACTGGAACAGGCTGAATTATCTGGGCTGAATGACGCTTTATTATACCCAACACCAGATACCGATTTTGATGAAAATTTAAAGGCGGTTAAAAGCCTTCAGAGTAGGTTGAAAGAAATCTCTGTAATGAATCCTAACAGCTTCGAGTATCAAACAGCAATGCAGCAAATTACAGAGCAGGAGCAAGAAGGAGGAGGCGGAATGGTTAGTGTTTTACAGGGCTGCTGGACAAAGAAACATTACTATATAATCTGGAATCCGATTATTTATATTAGTTTTTGTTTAGTGATAGCAATCGTAATGACTATTGGGGTCTCTATGTGGTTCGACTTATAAATCATGACTAAAAAAAACTGAAAAATGGCAACAGAGAAAGAATTACATGAGTACAATAAATGGTTGATGGGTGTATGGAATCCGAATCAACTTTACATACCGTTTTCAATAGATGCACCAAAAGCTTTTTTAGAATACTTGAGCAAGACTAACAGATTGGATAAAGATTTAATCGAATTGCCAAAAGAAAAAACAATGGAAGAGGTGAGGGATGAGTTTCTAAATCACATCCGATATCTTGTTGAATATTGGAATAATGTTGATGAACGACCTTGCAGGGAAAAGCTTGATGGTTTAGCATTTTCAATACTATCAATGCTTGATGGCAGCTCTGTTGATATTTGTGGCTTTATTGTAGCGCCAAACCCATACGAGGATGACAAGAAATATAACATTGAAAATGGAAATGATTATTATCCTGAAAATCGTAATGTGAATTGCGATATAGCTGGAGATTTACATGATTTATTTTATAAACAACAGGAATAATGATTATTAAAAGAGAACTTACAAACATCAAGTTAGAGCCTGTTTTAACAACGGTTTTACTTCACTTGAAAGAACTTTCATTTAAGTCGCTAATTGTGGGCGGTTCGGTGCGTGACGCTATCTTAGGTATTGAGCCAAAAGATATTGACATAGAAGTGTACGGAATTAGCTATGAAAAATTGAAAGAGGTCTTGCAAATTTATGGCTCTGTGAATCTTGTGGGCAAGGCATTTGGTGTTATAAAATTTAACCCAGTCAATGTTGACAATGGAACTGATTACGACTTTTCAATTCCAAGAAAAGAAAACAAGGTTGGTGTTAAACATCAAGATTTTGAAATCACCTTTGATGAGAATATGACTATTGAGCAGGCTGCTGCAAGGAGAGACTTTACTTTCAATTCCATTGCATACGACCCACTGACTTTTGAAGTTTATGATTACTACGGTGGACTTTATGATATTGATAATAAAATCATGCGTCACACCTCTGATAAATTCTCTGAAGACGTACTTAGGATTCTACGTGGAATGCAATTTCAAGCAAGATTTGGATTTGAACTCCATCCAGATACCGCTGCAATAATGCGAGAAATGGTAAGGTCGGGAGAGATAGAGAAACTGCCAAAGGAGCGTGTTTTTGAAGAGTGGATGAAATGGGCAGAGAAAGGCACAAAACACGATTTGATTTTTAACTTTTTGAGAGAGTCTAGTCTTATTAATTGTTACCGTGAGCTTGAAGCACTCAAAGAAACTATTCAAGACCATATTTACCATCCTGAAGGAGATGTGGAAATTCATACTTCTTTATGTTTAGCTCACATGGATAAGGTGATTGAGCGTGAGAATATTGTTGGAAAAGAAAAGGTAATTCTTGTGATGTCTATTTTACTTCACGATATTGCCAAGCCTTATGTAACCGAAGAGAAGTTCAAAAGAGGACGCATGGTGATAACCAGTGAGGGGCATGAGGAACTTGGAGGCGATATGTGTCTTGTTATTCTTCCAGAATTAGGATTCCATGAGGAACTCGTTACCCCTATATCCAGACTCGTAGAAAATCACCTAGCTGGAGTGAATATTGCTAGCATAAAAAAAGAGAGCAGTCGTCATAAAAGCGTAAAAAAACTATCGAGAAAATTGTTTCCTGCTACAATAAAGCAACTTCTGTATGTGATGGAGTCAGATACTAATGGAAGGGGAGGAAGTGAGCATGTTGTACCTATCGGGGCAAAAGAGCTTTTAGAGGTTGCTGAAGAAATCCATGTGGTTGAAAAGCAGTATGAGTACATGCTAATGGGTCGTCATTTAATTGAAGCGGGGCTAAAGCCGAGTGAAAAATTTGGTACTATTCTAAAGGCTTCTTATGAGGCGCAAGAGAACGGGGAATTTTCAGATGTAGAGGGAGCAAAAGAGTGGTTAAAAAATAATTTAGCTCAATTAATAAAGTAGATAAAATGAGAGAAAAAATACTTTTTAAAACATTGGTTGGTTCAAGAGCTTATGGTACTGATATAGAAACATCGGATTTTGACTATAAGGGGGTGTATTGCCAGTCTAATGACGATATCCTATGTTTCAGATACAAAGAGCAGATTGATGTAAATAAGGATGAGGTTTTTTATGAGGTAAGAAGATTCCTTCAACTATTGCAATCAGCAAACCCCACAGTCTTGGAGATGCTTTTTGTTGACAAAGAATCAATCATTCAATCATCACCTGAATTTGAGCTAATCAGGAAACATAGAAAAAAATTTCTAACTAAAAAATGCTGTATGTCATTTGGTGGTTATGCAATTGCTCAAATTAAAAAAGCAAAAGGACTAAACAAAAAAATGAACTGGGAGAAAACAAGGGTCGAGCGAAAAACTCCACTTGATTTTGTGTACGTGTGCATCGGAGAAACAACAATGCCAATAACAGAATGGTTATTAAGGACAGCCAGAGTTCAAGAAAATTGTGGACTCGTTGCTTTAAATCATTTTCGTGATTGTTATGCGCTATTCTACGACAACGAAACTAGGGTAGAACCTTTGAAATATAAAGGAATAATTACGCCAGATAGCAACGAGCTTAGGCTTAGTTCTATTCCAAAAGGTGAACAAGCATTGGTTACTATCAGCTACAATAAAGACGGATACTCATCTCATTGCAAAGACTACAATCAGTATCAAACATGGCTAAAAAACAGAAATGAACAGAGGTATATTGATTTAAAAGGACACAACCAAAAAATCGATGGAAAAAATCTTTTGCATTGCCGTAGACTACTCGACATGGCAATAGAAATAGCGACTGATAAAAACATCAGTGTTCGCAGACCCAATGCGGATTACCTATTAAAAATAAGACGTGGTGAAGTTTTGCTCGATGAGATTATCGAAACTGCTGAAAAGGATATTGAAAGACTTGAAGAGTTGTACGATAATTCAGATTTACCAAAATCGGTTGATATGGATTTTTTAAACGAGTTGCTACTTGAAATTAGACACTTGAAAAAATAATATTGATTTATTAACCAAACAAAAAAGGAATGAGCGCAAAAATTGTTTTGTTGTTTCAATCAGCAATTAATAATATAGCAGATGAGATTAAATAAAGATATAGTATCGATTACTGGTGAAAAAGAAATAGCTTGGGCTAAGAATATTGAGTGGGAATTTTCACAAAGAGGTGAACCATACAAAAAGCAAAAAATTAAAATGCTCGCTATTTACCCCTACTTCATGGTGCAAGGAACTAAAAACGCAAAAGACTATCGTGCTATTGTTTTTAAAGACCTTGATACAGGAGAACTTATTAGAAGTTGGTCTCTCTTTGCTTTTTTTGAAGATGGAAGCCCTATGTCATGGACTTCAAACATCATGGAAAAGGTTGATTCGGTTACACACAAGACTAAAGCGTGGAAGGGATATGAAAAATTCCTTCGTGAAGCTAATTTAGAGGACAGAGAATACTCATACAATTTGCTAAGATTCAAGTTCAGCGTTTTTGACACGTTTGTTCCAGTAACATTAATTTAAATGGAATAATGATTGTCACAATTCCTAAAATAAAAAACGGTATGTTCTCTGGTGAAATAATCAGAGTAAAGATTTCTAATAACTGTCCTGTTTGTGGAAAAAAAAGAGGAGTTAATAGGTGGTTTGGACGTGTCCATTTTTATAAAAAATCTTTTATAATTGATAGGTGGGATAATGAATGTAGTCATACGGAAAAATATTCAGAGCTTTTGGCAGAGGCAATTGAAATTAAAAGGGGGCGATTCTACCATAATCAAAAAAGCGCTAACAATTACATCAAGCAAGAATTATTAAAAAAAGAAAAAGAGAGACAAGATACCGAAGCTAAGCTATTGGAGGAAAGATTAAGAATCGAAAAACAGAATGAAATAATTGAACAAAATCTCTTAAAGGAATACGATTCATATATTAGTGAATCAAGAGCTAGGATTAAACGAAAAATAAGTGGAAATCGTGGTGTTGCTCATGTAATACCAAAAGGGTTTGATTTTAGGGTGTCAAAATCAAAAGCTGTAGCTTGTCTTGATATTACAGATGAATGCAGTGAAGTCAATGGACTATTTTCAAGGAATTACATTTATCATGAAAGTATTATTAGAGCTTTTTTGAAGCTTGATTTTGATGTTTATCAGGAATAATTTAATTTATCTCAGCATATACTCCAATCAGCGTTTCAGAGCTTTTCACCTCATCAAAAATAACACAGTTAAAAACTTTTTATTATAAAATCCGCAGCAACCGAAAACCCTTACAAATAGTGTGTTTATAGAATGGCCTAGGAAATAAAATGTAAATATAAGCAATCAACCATTTTCTTTTTTTTAGTTTGGGGTTTTTTGAAGTTTCAGAATTTAAATAAATCAGACGTTGATGTAGATAAAGAAGCTATCGTTATTTGCAAAAGAAATTACAGCTTTTTTTATTCTGATTTTTTACCAGAAGCAATTGAGATTTTAAATGTAAACGCCAGTGGAAATCTAAGTAGAATACGATTCTTATCAACAGAAGGTAAAAAAATCTAAAATGAAATACGAGCATAATTTAATAGTACAACTTGGATGGAGGGCGACTGGTAAAACAGAATTTTGTAAACGAGTTATCAAGCATCAAAAACCAGAACGCTGTTTAGTGATAGATACCTGTCATGAGTATTCAGATATTCCAGAAGTTGATGATGTGTTTCTATCAATGAATGACCTAAAGGGAACTTACAGAGTTGCCTTTGGAAATGTACCAAAGAAAGATAGATTTGAGACGTTTGGTAAATACATAAGTAAATTTTATAACGGTCTTTTAATAATTGAAATACCTGCTTGTTTTGATGATTTTGGTGATGAGGATGCGTTTCATAAAATCATGATGGCTTCTGATTTAGTTGGCGCTATACTTACTAAAAGGTCGCATAAAGTTGATATAATCATAAATCTTCAAAGCGTTAAGCATTTTCTTCATCCAAAAATTGTTGCCACTGCAAATGTTTTGATACTAAGAAAAACTATCGAGTCTGTTTATATCCATCGAGAAATGATTCCATCAGAATCTTTATTGGAAACTTTAATGGAAGCTGAACAAACAATCAGGGATACTTTCGTGGAATACGTTGCTATTAATCTTGACAATCAATAATATTTATTTTATGGCTAAAACATTTGAACAATTTAATTGGTATATAGACCAATATTCATTGAGTTTGAATAACGACTTGGATAGACAAAAAATTTTTGACTTCTTTTTGTCCAAACCTGAATTTAAATTTAATAAAACGGCTCAACAATATAGGGACTTATATCCTCACAAAAGTGACGACCAAATAATTGAATCGTTATCATCTGAGTTGGGAGATAAAGTTCTAACCATCCATAAGTACTTAGCGGAAATAGAATCACTTTCCGCCCCGAAAGAGACATCTTCAATTACTGATGAATCATTAGAGGCATTAGCAACAGACTATGCAAAAAAAGTTTGGGGTCATAGTTATGACTCATCAGTTCAAGACGGAACTGACATGACAAATGGCGAAATAACAATAAAGGATTTTATCGCTGGGTTCAAATCATTCGCATTACAACCAAAAGATGATAAAGAAAAACAAATCTTAAATGAGCTTTACCTCAAAGTGGAAAAGCTAAATGAACTGAACGAAATAAACAATCAAATTATTGATAAAAAAAATGAGCTTATTATTGTTTTAAATGAGCGAATATCTATTCATAAAAACATGATTGTAGATTTGTTAGAAAAAACAGATAATTTGCTAGAAAAAATAGAGAAATGTAAAGAGGGAAATAATATTTTAAGGCACTCGAATAATTTACTGCTTGAGGAGAACAAAAGAATTAAAAGTGAATAAGATTAATTAGGCATCAAACAAAAAAAAATGAAAAATATTATTCAAAAACATCATACTGGATTCGGAATCTTAAATTTAGCTAACGGAGACGTTAGGGTAACTGTATCCATAAGACCTGATGAAACGTCGTTTGGTGTTGCACTTATTCTTGAACAAGAATTCAAAAAAGAGGTTGCAATAACGCTTTGCCCAGAGCTTGAAAAAAATAGTGAGTTAGAAATTCGAAGACGAGAGCGAATCAGGAATCTTCTTAATCAGTGCCAACTACTTTTTATGAATAATGGGAGCGATAATGATAAACTTGTTTTTGAGGCTTTAAAAGAATCTGTTCGGGAAGACATCACATTAGCAGAGCTTGAGTCACTCAAAGCTGAGAATATGCCAATCTTTTTTAATACTACAGAGCCTGTTGAACAACAGGTTTTAACAAGCCAGAGTTTTCAAAAACATCCGCTAACGTTTATCGTCAAAATAAATAAAGATAAGGACACAAGGGGACGATGGTATGATAATTTTGAAGGAACTCTTACGGTCAGAGATTATCCAGATGATTTTTTGAATTCACGTCAAATACTCAATGAAGAATGTCCTGAATTATTCATTGTTGATAATGGAGAACATCATAATAAACTCATTCTAAAAAATAATTGCATTGTTTTATAATAATTACATTAAAATAGCTGCAAAATCTCAACGCTCATAATGATATTTAACAAATTATAGTATGAATATTTCTTACGAAGATGCATTAAAATTACTCTGCGACATTGATGATGATGACGAGTATAGAGACTATGTGCTTTATGAAGACAAGATAAGAGACCGAAGAGTTCTAATTGGCGGTGCGGTTGGAAAACATAATATTATAAAAAATTTATTAAGACACAGAGACGAATTGCAAATTCCTAATGAAGAGTATTTTAATGTAGATAATATTTGTCATGGAATTACATACATTGAAAACTACGACGACAACCGTAATGACAGAATTTTTGTGCCAGTAGATTACAACAAATTACAATTATTTTTAACAGCCAATTATAATGCGTAAAAATTACTAATAAACCAATGGAACAAATATTAAAAAAAGAAGCCGAAGAGTTAGTCAAATCTTTTTACGAAAGAATAACAGCAGGCTCTAATTTAAGTCTGTCTTTCAAGGAATCTAAGAGAAGATGTACTGAGGGCATTCATTGCAATCAGAACTACTTGGCTTCGGTGAAGTGCGCTATTTTCCATGTAGAGGCTTTGCATCAAGAAAGAAGAAGAGCAGTTGGAATTGCTTACGAGTTTCGGGATAAGCATTCGAAAAGCTATGATAATAAAAGAAAGGCTGGGGACGACCTTGCTTTCATAGAAGATAAGATTTCCGAAGAGTGCAGGTATGTTGGCAACGCAATAAGCGGTCAGAATGCGCTGTCGGTTGCTTTAAAAAAGCCTGAACATTACGACGGACTTAAAATAGAATTAGAAAAAATGCTATTATGAAGCTAGAACATGGAAATCCTGACGTTGGAAGCTCTATTGAGTTATCTGAAACTGAACTAGACTACAGGCTAACGTTAAAGGACTGTGAGAGGTCTATCATCTGGAGATTTAGTTTTAAAAACAAAGAGCTAATCATCAAATCTATTATTAAATCCGAAAGAGCTATAGTGGAGCTTCAGCGCCTTCAAGAAAAATTAAAAGAAAAGCTCTAAGAACCTGATTATATAACAGTTTTAAGAATTGTTGAAAAAAATAACTTGCCTTTTCTTGCATTATTGCTTTTTTATGTTTTACTTTGTTTCAGCAATCAAATAATTATAAACTAAAAAAGCAGGATTATGAGAAACTTCAAAACTATTGCAAGTGATATTGATTTTGAAATCGCTGAACGTGAAATCAAAGGTAGAATGACTCCAATGAGATACAAGATTTTATCTCGATACGCAAGAGTTAAATCACTAAAAAGGGGTGAATTATATTGCGGTCATGAACATGACTGTTGCGGTTGCATGTGTGGTCAGTCAATGGAACTTATCGCATCGCATAATAGCGCAAAACTTGTTTTAGCAATTTCATTTAACTACTAAAAATATGTTACAGGAAAATTTAGGAACAGCCAAGCTAAAAAAATATCGAGTTAGTATGCTCGATTTTTTTGCTATCAAATCAATGTTTGCAAATCAGATTTTCAATAGAAGAGAGCAGGATGGATATTATTACATTCTTGCGGACAAAGAACAGGTAAGTTACATCAGTAAATCTCGAATTTCATTAACCGAAGTTCCAAATACAATTTAACAAAATATGCTCACGTGGATTGAAATACAAAACAGACTGCAAGGTAAGTCAAAAGAAGATGTTGTCATAAAGCAAAGTTTCCTTCAGAGTGGTGAATCAAATACAGAAATAGTTGAAATCTGGTTTAAAAATAAACGGATAGCTATTATCACGCCATCTCAAAAAGAAGAGTTGGTAGAGTTGGGATACAAAACTGAAAAAATGTAACAACATGAAAGCAAAAAAAACCAAAGCAACAAAGGTTAAAAAAGTAAAGAAGGAGATATCTGAAGTCCTTTATCTATATATTGATGATGAGCGAGAACTTTTTAGTGGCTCTATTAAAGACGTAGCCAACAAAATATTATCTTTAGAACAAAGATTAAAAGAGGAAAATCAGGATGTAATTTCAAATCCAAAAAAATATATCCGATTTGAGATGAAAACTTCAATGAGTTGGGATAATGATTTACAAGTTCGTTTCTACGGAATCAGAAAAGAAACTCAAGAAGAATTTTCAATTAGGTTGTCAAAAGAATTGATTAATGAAAAAAAACAGGAAGAGCGTTTAAAGAATCTAAAAAAAGTTCAAGAAAAAAGAGATTTAACAACATTCTTAAGACTTCAGAAAAAGTTTGGTAAAAAAATGTAAAATCATGAGATACAAAACTTCAATAGAGGAGATTAAATCAATAAATGAAGAATATGAAATAACGCTGATTTCTATTCCCAACAGGATATCAAGATTTTTTGGAGTTAAATCCACAACAAGAACTTTTGTTGGTGAGTGTACGGTTTGGCATGAAACAACAAACGGATTATTCAAAAGAGCAGGAACGATGATGGAGTCATTCTTAAGTGATATTGAATCCAAGTACAAACACTATCAGAATAAAAAAAAGTAACATGAAGTTAAAAAATACAATCGAACTGCACTCTGGTCTATCTCAAAAAGAAGTGAGAGACTTTCTATCTTATTCTTTAGCTAAAAGCGTACACGACGAAAGAAAAGACTCTAAGTTAAAATCTCCTCGTTTGGAAGATGGTTTAGACTGGTCTATAGCTAACACACAGTATGAACTTGAATATGTTCAAAGAACTCTTGATATTCTCAAAAGAAGAAAGGCAATTATCACTATCATAAAGATGAATGGTTGGGAAGATTGGGATGTAAGTGATTATACCGCCATAAATATCGAGTTTGATAATTGGAATGGCTTCATCGGAACAGAGCAGGAATACAAATCATTCTTGAAAAATCTAAGAAAAAAAATGAATCGCAAAAAGGAAGAAGAAGAATAAAGTCATTGTTACACGAAAAACAAGAACTATTTTACAACAACCAAAAAACAACAACCGAGTATGAGAATTTTAATTTTTTCAGCAATAGCTGTGCAAGTAGCTGTTGGTTTTTTTGTCGAGAATAATTCAGTAGCGATAAAATGTTTGAATAAAATCGGATACGTAGATTTGAACTTTAAAATAATCGACACAATTGACATGGATAGAGGCTCGTCTTATTACCCATCTTTAGAACAATGCGCTCGCAGAGACAGTCTGGGAAATATTGACTCAACAAGTAATATCTACAATACCGCAGATGGAAGTTTTATCAACATGGAAAAACTGCGAAAAAAAGAATTACAATGGTGTGCGCTCCCTAAATCAATGCTTAAAGAGTTTGGAGGGCAGCCGTTTTCTTTTGGCGACTCAATACCTGTTTACTGCGAAAGCAAGCCTCACGTTAACGGTAAATGGGTTGTGCATGATGTTGTGTCAGGGCAATGGAATAAAACAATAGACTTTTTAATTCATCCTGACAATAACAGAAATCCAAAATTAGGAATACCTAAAGATGTAAAAATTTTAATTGAAAAATAAACTAAAAACAAAAATGATGAATTCAAACATGAAAGGCGGACTTATTTTCGCAGCAATTACAGGACTAGTATTTCTTATTACAATCTGGGGTATAGATTGGCACACCGATAATCGAGATGTTTCACTACGAGCAGATTTTGAGGCGCAGGACAACGTATGTAAATCATATTTCAAAACGATGTGGTCAGTTATTGAGGATGAAGCAAATGTTGTTAGTAAAACGTCCGATGATTTTTTGAAGATTTACCAGCCACTAATGGAGGGTAGATATGGTGAAAAAGGCGAACCGCTTTTTGAGTGGATTGCGGAAGATAATCCACAATACTCTTTGGAGACTCATGAGAAATTAATGACTACAATTAACGCAACCAGAACACAGTTTCACGAAGAGCAGAAAAAAAAGATTTCTATAAAAGCGGAACATGATAAATTAAGAAGTCAAAAACCGTACAAATGGTTTATTGACAATCCAGAAGAAATTGTCATGATTGTGATTACGGATGCTTACACGGAGGATACTTGGGTGAGTGGTAAGGATGAAAAGAAATTAGAATTTTAACTACCTGACATGGAAATTTGGATTCCACTTCTTTATCCAATACTCGCAGGAGCGGTTGGGCTTTACTTTTTCAAGCACAAAGTTGTTTGGCAGGAAGCTGTTATTCCCGTTGGAGTATCAATACTCTTCATTGCTGTATTTAGGTTCTTTGTTGTTACTTCAATGACATCAGATGTCGAGTATTGGGGCGGAACAGTTCAGAAGGTGGAATACTACGAGTCTTGGAATGAGTATATTCATCAAATTTGCTACAGAGAATGTTGTTGTGATTCAGATGGTAAAAATTGTAGTACGGAGAGTTATGATTGTTCCTACGTTGAGTATCATTCAGAATACTGGCAGATAACAGATAATAATGATTTAACGGCTACTATTTCACAATCTGAATACACCCGTTTAGCACTACAATTCAAACAGCAACCGAAATTTGTAGAACTAAACCGAAACTATTATACAGAAGATGGAGATAAGTATGAGTTCTATTGGCAAGGCGAAAAGGAAACATTTGAACCAATGTACACCGAGCATAACTACGAGAATAGGGTGCAAGCCTCTCACTCGGTTTATAATTACCCTGAAGTAAGTGAAGAAGATGTAAATACTTTCGGACTATACAAGTATCCCGCTGTGTCAAATTTGAAACAACAAACCATATTAGGTAGTGATAGTAAAATACACGCTAAAGCTGAAAAGGAATTCACGTGGCTTAACTCAACTCTGGGGGAGCTAAAAGAGCTTCGAATGTGGGTGCTTATTTTTAAAGACAAAATACCAAGTGCGGGACAAATGCAAGAACGGTATTGGAAGGGCGGTAACGACAATGAATTTATAGTGTGCATTGGTACTGACTCTGAATACAGCGTAAACTGGTGTCATACATTCTCTTGGTCAGAGGCTCAAGAACCTAAAATAAAAATACGTGATTTTGTAATGAAGCAAGATTCTTTGGATTTGATGGCTCTGGCTGAGTTCTCGTATAAAGAACTTTCTGAAAAATATGTACGTAAAGATTTTAAGGACTTCAGCTATCTCACTGTTGACCCTCCAGCGTGGGCAATATTATGGTGTCATATTATCACACTTGTTATTACAGTTTCAGTTACAATTTGGGCAATTAGTAATGATGTTGACCATGATGATTTTGGTCGTGGTTATTCCATTAAAAACAGATTTAGTGGACGTGGTTATCAATCGAGATGGTGATTATGAAAAAAGAAGAAGATTTCTTATACAAACTTTATTACAGGAAAGGTACAACCGCTCTGTGTATTAAAAAAATAAAGCATCAAAAAACGCTTGATATTATTAGTAATCATTGGGGGCAGCTCATGGATAACTATCGTGAAGAGAATATCAATCGTGCTGTAAAGTTTAAAGGTCGTTTTCTTGAAAGAACTGCACCAACTGAAAGAGATATTTCAGTCTATTTTATAAAAGAAGAGCAGTGGATGGATATAACGAAAGAACTTGGCGTTCCTGATAATAAAACCTTGTTGATTTATATTGGTTCTAGCAATAGACCGTTTTTTAAGTACGAATTGAAACAAGAAGAAAAAGAATCATGAGTATTTTATATCAAATGCGATGGGTCAGAAAATTAATTGGTGGAACATTCTATCGGGCGCAGTTTTATTATGATGAATATTGTTGCGCTGTTTACATTAAGTGGTACAGGGATGAAAAGGATATCCCGAGTGATTGCTTAAGATACCACTCGTTTAACTATTAAAGTGAATTAAATTTTTACATAAAATGGGGAAGGAAACAAAAATATCATGGAGCGACCACACATGGAACGTGGCAAGAGGTTGTACTAAGGTCGATTCTGACTGTAAATTTTGTTACATGTACAGGGATGGTGAAAGATTCAAGTACGATGCTAAAAATGTAATCCGTACAAAGACTGTTTTCAACCTACCGCTTAAAATAAAAGAGCCTTCTAGGATATTTACATCTTCGTTGACTGATTTTTTTCATGAAGAAATTGATGATTACAGAAATGAAGCTTGGGATATTATTCGAAAATGTCCACAGCATACATTTCAGATTTTAACTAAACGACCTGAGAGAATCATGAATTGTCTACCTGAGTTTTGGGACGAGATACGAAATCGTTGTTGGCTAGGAACTTCGGTTGGAAGTCAAGAAGGAATAACAAGAGCTTTGGAATTAATTAAACTTAGAGATTTAGCTCCTACTCTGTTTCTTTCAATAGAACCTCTGCACAGTGAAATTAGTTTTAGATGGGCTTATGTTGCTCCTGATGAAAAAAAAAGATTAGAAGAGTTTGAAGGAAATCTTAAAATGGTTACATCGCAACACGAATTACTGATGAACATCAACTGGGTAATTATTGGTGGGGAGAGCGGAAACGAAACAGGAAAATACCGTTACCGTCCGTGTAAATTAAAATGGATTGAACAAATAGTGACCGAGTGTAAAGAAGCGAAAGTTCCTGTGTTTGTGAAACAACTAGGAACACACCTTGCAAAAGAGATGAAATTAAAAGATAGGCACGGAGCTGACTTTAATGAATTTCCAGAGCATTTAAGAATACAGGAATTTCCTTATGATATTTAAAAACAAAAAACAGAAATAATGGCAGAAGAAAAAAAAGACGAAAAAGATTACGATTTTATCAATCCTAATCACTATAAAAAAGGAAGTAAAGAAGTTTGGGAAATGATGCTCGCAATATGGGGCAAAGAAATGTTTATTGCTCACTGCGAAATGACAAGCTTCAAATATCGTATGCGAGTTGGTGATAAGCCAAATCAACCAGTAGAGCGAGATTTGGAAAAAGCGAAGTGGTACGAAGACAAAGCGAAAGAACTAAGGAATGAACCAAATTCAGAGGGTAGGTTGAAATCATAATTTTGTGAATTCACCGTGCCTTTTATTGCATTATTGCTTTATTATACTTTACTTTGTTTGAGCAATCTAATTTTAAACGCATTAAACTAAAAAAAATGAATAAAAAAATATTGAAATTTCAACTACAGGTAACAGACAAATTGTGCCTTTTGCTTCCAAAGAGTACAGAGATACTATCAGTAATGGTAGAGAATAACTCTCCTATGCTTTTTGTAATGGTAAGCACTGATGATGAAACTAGTCGTGAATTTTTTTTCGAGGTTATTCAAACCAACGGAATTGTGTCTTGCGATATGGGCATTTTACGAAAATTTATCGGGAGCTTTCAGCTTAATAACGGGAACTTCTCATGTCATGTTTTTCAACGATTAGACTAAAACTAAAAAATATCTTATGCTAGGGATTTTTAAAAAATATCACATCACTGTTAGTGCGTTTAAAAAGCTACCTACTGGGATAAATTTGATAACAGATGTTTATTTTCTTGATAATAATGGAAGGCTTTCTCAAGAGAAGCCGATGGAGCTTCATGCTAAAAAGTTCAGTTATTTTAAAGGAAAAAAAAAGGTTTCTGTAATTAAAGATTTGTACGACGAATCTAAATGGATTATCAGTTTTACACCTGTTGGTACTGCTGATTCTGTCAAATAATTAGACGTGAATTTCTGATTGTTTTCGTTCAGGGTGTATTTCAACCACTGGACTATATTTATAATATAAAATTTTAAACTGATAAAAATGTCAAAAAATACAAGAGTAACAGCAGAAGTAGAAATTGACTTCAAAGAAGGTAAAAGAACAATTGAAATGGAACTTAAAGAACCACACGAAATTGAAGATTGTGAGGAAGGAAAAGTAGTAATGCTCAATTTACGAAATGGCGAAACTTACACAGGTGTTTTCAAAGGTATGGATGGCGAAGACGACATTATGCTTAGTTCTTTAAGTGGCGGTTACGCCATTGGATTAAAAGTCAATTGGGTAAATGATTATTTCGAGCAGGTCGTTTCATAGCCTGACAGCTAACGTTCGGATTATATCTAAAAAAAAAGATTTTTTTAATCATATTTTACGATTTGGTTAGCCTATATCTGTGATTTAGCTGTTTCATACGCAGTTTTATTTTATTAATCTTTAAAAAAGCGAAGGAATGATAACAAATGAATTAAAAATCGGAAATTTAGTTTACAACAGTAAAAATGTACCGATTAAAGTTGAAAGCATTAGTGGTATTGGTATAAACCTTGAAATTGACGATTATGGTCATTGCCCACAAAATTATTGGACTTTACAGAAAGATATAAATCCAATACCGTTAAGTGATGAATGGTATAAAAAATTCAATTTTTCTGTAAACAAAAATGATAACAGCGTTTACCAAGATGATAATGTATATGATGGGTATTCAACAGGTTTTTATTTTTCTACTAAAAATAAAATATTCTATTTTATGGAATCATCATTGTATAGTGCCGTAAAAATTGAATATGTACATCAATTTCAAAATTGGTATCATTGCTTTACTGGAAAACAATTACAGTGTGTAGGCTTTTAAAAATTAATAAAATAAATTATATGGAAAACATGGAAGAATGGAGAAAAATACTCCTTTACATTTTGATTTTTTGGGGAGTATCAGGTGTGATAATTGCTCTTGGAACTTGGATTTTAATGTTGGTAAGAAAACAATTAGAATTTAGATTGCCACGTTGGTATGAAATTTTGGATTGGATTTCAATGATGGGGATGCTTACAATTCTATCTTATTGTTGGATTGGCTTGAATATCTACGAAAATTACCGACATAAAAAGATGATGGAAAAAATCAAAGAAGGTAAATGGAGAGATTCAGATTTATTTTAAAATTTTTGAATATGGGAAAACAAAATTATAAATGGGTGAGGTTTGCTGACCAATACCCAACCGAACCAAAAAAAATAGTGGGAAGACATTTAACTACTCCAAATATAATTGGAGAAGCACATTACTTTAATATTGATTCAGGTGATACAAGGAGGGCAAACCTTTATGCTTTTGAGTGGTCTTATATTTAAATAGCAACCAAATAAACTAAAAAAATGACAACTTCAGAAAAAAAACAAAAAGAGGAAAACGATAAAATTTGGGCTGAATACGCTGCATCAGAAAAGTTAATTTACCAAGAAGAAATGCGTTGTAACAGCCGTTTATTAAAAGCAATTCAAAGCCAATTAGGAAAACAATTTTTAGACGATGTAGTGGAGTGCCTTGAAGAAAGTGAAGCGCAGGGCAAATTGGAATTAGTGCGAAAGCCAAGAGGACAATGGCAGGAAGAATATCATGAATCATTTGACGGTATTTGGGTTGACCAATGGAGCATTGGAGATACTGGTGATAGTTGGAATGGCTATGTATGTATTGAATTAAAGAAAGGATTATGGTTGAAAACCTTTTACTCTATGTAAGATACGAACAAAGCTTTTAAAATTAATTATATGGAAGATTTATTAGAAGAATTTATTGAATGGGCTAAAGATTGTGGCGAAGATGCTTGGTACATTTTCGAGAATACCGATGAAGCAATACGCAGATTTAAAGAGCAACGAAATAAAGTTGATGCAATATTGATTAACCATGAGCCAGCAACACCAGTTGGAATGTGTTGCGAAAAAGTAAATTGTAAAAACATAAATGGAAAAGATTATAAGCGAAAAAAAGAGGATGAGGAGGTTGGTTGGGAAGGAGAGCCTATTTTCCTCTGTAGCGAACATTCAAACGGATACGAACTGTTTGTGGATTCGGAATAATTTTTAAAATTCATAAATAAAATAAAAAAATGAAAGCAACAGAAGCAAAAAAATTATCTGAATTAAATTGTGAAGATTCAATCGAAAAATTGTTGTTAGAAATTGAGGCAGAGGCTAAAAAAGGAAAGTTTGAATTATGGGTCTATAGCGAACTTAATTATAAACAAAGAAAAGCTTTTAACGAACTCGGATACAAAATTAAAAACATGAATGGGGGTGGAATGGACGCTTATCATATAATTAGCTGGTAACATGCGCACACGAGACCAAGCAACCAAAATTAAAAGTTTAGAGCATTTATTGTCCGTGCTTACAAGCCACAAAAACAATACTGCTCATCAGTTTGTTTTCATGAAAGCTCCAGATGAAACAATGCTTCCATACCGCATCAAAGAAATTTCAAAAAAACTTCACTACGATGGAATCCCTCTTCATTTGAATATTGTTCTTGAGTACTACGCATACAAGGATTTAAAAACAATGATTGTTAGGCACAAGCATATTGATATATATCATGAAGATTTAAGCGGGGACATAACGCTGCAACAGCTTCTCGATAAAAAAGGATTTGTATTTGAGAGTAGCGTCCTGTATCTTAATTATAAAAATCAATTAAAACTTATGCATGAGCTTATCCCTAGATTGGGAAAAATGTACACAGGCATAAATAAATATATTACACCTCTTAATAGTTTTCGTGGCGCTTCTACTTTGGACGGCTACAGCCCTGTTAAAACTGACGGAAAGTATTCTAAATTAGTAATAGACAGCGACCCTAATGTTTATGATAAAGATAAAACGGATATAAAAAGTTCAACTCCTTGTCATCCATATATAAAGTGCTTTGACATCACTCGACATGTTTCATGTATAATTCATGTAGACAACTTGGTGAAATACGAGTATGACGCTTCTATAAAAACAAAATTAATTTTACCAGATAATGTTCGAGAGCTTTTGGATATTCTAATTGACCAAAAAGAGGATTTGATGGAGGATATTGTAAAAGGTAAAACGGGTGGAATAATTGTGTTGGCAACAGGTGAATCTGGTCTTGGTAAAACACTAACTGCTGAAGTATATTCTGAGATAATGAAAAAGCCATTGTATGTTGTTCAGTCATCTCAACTCGGAATTAATGTTGATACAATTGAAACCAATCTTGAACAGATTCTGCAAAGAGCAAGCCGATGGAATGCTATTCTTATGATTGACGAAGCAGATACATACATATACAAGAGAGGTAGCGATGTGGTTCAAAACTGTATTGTAGGAGTTTTTATTAGATTGCTTGAATATTACAGAGGGGTCTTATTCATGACCTCAAACCGTGCGGAAATAATTGATGATGCGATTATTTCTCGTTTGACAGCGCATATTGAATATGAATACCCAGATAAAGATGATTTGATTAAAATTTGGAAAATCCTATCCAAACAATTTGATATTGATATTACAGACCGTGCTATTTATGATATTGCAAAAAAATATGCAAACATGTCTGGACGTGACGTGAAGAATACCATCAAGATGATGAAATTAGTCTCAAATAAAACAGGAGAAGCTTGCAGTTTTAAGATGTTTGAAAGGATTCTACCATTCATGAATTTTGGGTTCAAGTTTAAAAAATCAGAGATTCAAAAAAAATCGTAAATTAGATTTCAAAAAAAAAATAAAATGTATTTTAAAATAACAAAAGATAGTTTGTACGGGATTTCAGGATGGTTTATAGCGAGTCTATTCGGTGTTTTGTTTGGTCTTACTTGTAGTAGCGAGACGGTAGTTGTTGAGTCGGAAAAAGCTGTAATTGAAAGAACCTCTCTAATAGTAAAGAATCAGCACCCGACGGATTCAGTTTTGGTGTATCTAACACTGAACGCTGGTAAAATGTACGTTAGCGATGTAAATGGAATTTTTGGAATAACGTCAACCAAAAAAACACAGGGTTGTTTCTATCTGGATGCAGGAGATTCTGTTTGTTACACATCACCGAAAGGAAAAGCGTTTAATGGAAATATTTCATTTTGGAATGCTCCTGTTAACTGCCCGTATGCAGGAACAACTCTCTATGAATTTAACTTGAATAACTACCTCACGGACAAATATGCTCAAGAGACTGTGGATATTAGTTGCCTAGCTGGTGTTACCTCATTTGGGTCAATTGATTTAAAGGGTGGTGCTTTAAACTGGACTGATAATGTCAATCCGCAGAATGTAACACACATCCAAAACGACTCGCTTTATAAAAACACAGGGATTTCAGGGGTGTATCCATACGGATGCACTAATTGTATCAACACGGATGGTGCGCCAGTGTGTGACAATAACCCTCCTCCATTCGCAATGCCAAACACCGAGAATATTTGCAACGTGCAGAGATTCGCTAAAGGAAGTGGTGGGACGGTAACTATTTCTTACATCTCGAAAAACTAGATGTTAAAGCTAGTTATTATCTAATAATCAAAAAAAATATCGTCTATAAACCCTTGTTTTTACTTGGTTTTATAAATTTTTATACGACTTGGTGTAAAAATAATTCTACTTTTTCTTGCATTATTGCTTTTTAGTCCGTTACTTTGTCTTCAGCAATCAGATAATTATAAACTAAAAAAAGCAAAATCATGATTATGAAAACAGAGGTGTTAAATTGGTGGTTTGACTTAACTAAAGAGCAAAAAATGTCTCTGGTAAAAAAACACGATATCAGATATATAAATCAGGTACAGTTACCAATATGGGAACAGGTTCGGTGTGATGGGAATATTTGGAACAGGTTATATCAAAAAGAACATAATTCAAAACCTTTAGAGGTTAGCCTCGACTCGTAAATGTGTCGGGGTTTTGGTGGCAAAAGCAATTAAAAAACTAAAAAACAAATACTATGAAAAAATTAATTTTTATTAGCGCAATAGCCTTAATCCTTGCTTCTTGTCAAGTGGCTAGCTTCACAATGGTTTCGACAAAGAATGTTCCAACAACAGAAGGCTGTGTTTTATTAAAGCGTAATGCTGTTGTCAAATCATTTGATATAGAAACTGGAATAGATAAGTGCATCGAGCTTAGCGACAGCGGTCTTTACCTAACGAATGTAGTTATTTATCAACGCTTCTACAGGTTTAAGATAAAAGGAGACGTTTGGGGTAAATAATTATCATCCGAACATCATATAGCCAGCCTCACGCAACATACAGCGTGGGGATTTGGCAGTAGAAGCAATCAAATAATTATAAAAAAGCAAAGTATGAAAAAGTTTACACGAGAATACGCTGAAAAGTTGGCTGAAGGTAATCTAATACAACAACCAGACCTTTTTAATAGAAGAAAGATTTTTTCTAACGGCTACATGAAAGCTATTGAAGAAACAAACGCTCCTGAACTATTAGAGGCGCTGAAAGAATTAAGTTTAGCGGTTGAGTTTTTAACTTCTGTTGATACTCGAACAGCAGTAGCAAATAAGA
>Ga0116156_10000672_pt1 | contig 35686 bp, 31 predicted proteins | sample AD_UKC045_MetaG_FD_89891 | JGI IMG/M metagenome (GOLD analysis project Ga0116156, IMG submission 89891) | Active sludge microbial communities of municipal wastewater-treating anaerobic digesters from USA - AD_UKC045_MetaG | ecosystem: Engineered > Bioreactor > Anaerobic > Digestate | place: USA...
CAACGCTTGGGCTTAACGCATCGGCTGCCGGGTTCGCGCCGGCCGATCTCCTGCAGCCCGGGCTTGTGGCTGCCGAGGGTCTTGCTGCCTCGCAGCCACAAGCCCGGGCTTCAGGAGATCGGCCGGCGAGAACCCGGCAGCTGACGCGTTGAGCCCAAGCGTTGCAAAGCTGTCGAACACGATGGTCGAGAGCAGCGCAAAATTGCCGAAGATGAACGCAAACGCCCCGACATAGAGCGTTTTCTTCACAAGGCTCTGCAGGATGTCGTTCTGCCCCCAGGCCCAGAACAGAGCCGCCAGGGTGACATCGATCACGATCAGGATCGCCGCGAGCGACGTCACATCACCCGAGATCAGGCCGAAGCCTGAATCAATGTATGTGATGAACGTGGCCAGAAATCCGTCGATGGCCGAGAAGTCGTTCATGGCGTGAGGCTCGTGAGCGGCATGGGTTGCGCGTTTCTGCTTGTGTCTGGGTCTGGGTCAGGTCTCAGGGCCAGGGCGGCGCTTCGGGGTGCGCCGATCGTGCGCCGCCGAAGAAGTGCGCATGCTGGGCCCGCGCCTGCGCCAGCACCTCCAGCTCGCGGGCGCGCTCCAGCGCCTCGGCGCGTGATTGGGCCACGAGCAACGCCTGCAGCCGCATCGCCTGTTGGGCCTGAAGGGACAGGATCTCGTTGGTGGCCTGCTGCGCCGAAAGCGCGCCGGTCGCGTTCGCGCTTGCATCCGCCAGCGCGCTGAGGATGCGCTGGTCATTCCTGAGTTGCTCGGTCGTCTGCGCCTGCAGGAGCAGGGAGGACTGCAGCGCGGAGCGGGCATTGTCCATCTGCTGGGCAGCCGACCGGGCGCGGCCTGCGACATCCGTATTGCGATAATCACCCGTGTAGAGCGTCTCGAGCGCTGTCCGTGTCTCGTTCACCTTGAGCGCTAATCCTCGCGCTGCATTGATGAGCTGGTCCAGCTGATCAAGCTGGCTCATCAGCTCCGGTGCAAAGGTGCGCCCGAGGCTGGTGAGGTTCTTCGCGTCATTCTCCAGCTGGCGGATCTGGTTGGTGATCTGCAGGACCTGATTGCGGATCTGCTCCAGCGCCCGTGTCGCGTTGAGCGCGTTCTGGATGAGGTTGGACGGATCGAAGACGGTGAGCTGCGCCTGGGCTGGGGGCTGCAGCGGCGCAAGTATCGCCACGGCGGCAAGCGCGAGGCGGAGGACGCGGAGAAGGGCAGGCCGGTACATCAGACAGTCTCCAGAGTGCGGTGGGAGGAAGTGGCGGAGGCGCGCTCGGGCGCATCGATTGCATCGAGCACCCAACCGAGCTGGCGGGCGCGGAGGAAGCTTCGCCAGAACGGTGTTGACGAGGATTGTCGCTCGAGGGCGGCGATCGTGGCGCGCGCGTCGGGGTCGGACGCCGTGCAGAACGCAAGCGCCACGGGCCCGAGCGCCAGTTCGAACAGGCGGCGGCCTTTGGGGCTCGCATAGTAGTAGTGCCGCTTGCGCTGGGCCGTCGCGATCAGGTCAATCTCGGTCTCGTTGAGCCCGAACCGCTCATAGGCCTGCCGCTGCTGCGGCTCGAACGCGCGCTCGTTCGGCAGGTAGATGCGAGTCGAGCAACTCTCGATCAGGGCAGGGGCAATGCTGCTGGTCGCAATGTCCGCAAGCGATTGGGTTGCAAACACCACCGCGACGTTTTTCTTGCGCAGCGTCTTCAACCATTCGCGGATGCGGGCGGCAAAGATCGGCGAATCGAGGAACAGCCAGGCTTCATCAAGAATGAGCAGGCTGGGGCTGCCATCGAACTGCTCTTCCAGCCTGTCGAACAGGTGGAGCAGGGCAGGCGCCGCCGCTTTCGGCCGCGCCATGATCTCTTCCATCTCGAACAGGACAAGGTCGGACAAGTGCAGGCGGTCTTCGGCGCCGTCGAACACGCCGCCCATGGCGCCTTCCTGCGTGTAAGGCTGGAGCGCTGCCTGTACGGCGGCGTTCTGGACCAGGAGCCGCAAGCCCGTGAGATGTCTCTGCTCCGGCGGGGCGGACATCAGGCTGCCCAGCGCGGACCAGACCGGCTCCTTGACCTCCGGCGTGTCGGCAAGTCCCTCCTGCGCGAGGATGGTCATCACCCAGTTCAGGGCGTCGGCGCGGCCCTGTGGCATGTCGATGCGGGCCAGTGGCTGGAAGGCCGCAACACCATTGCCGCCAAGGTCGATCGCGGTCCCGCCCATCCCGAGTAGGGCCGCGCGCGCAGAGCCGCCCTTGTCGAACACGAAGACCTTGGAGCCGGCAAACCTCCGCCACTGCAGGGCGAGGAAGGAGAGCAGTACCGATTTGCCGGCGCCGGTCGGCCCCACAACCATGGTGTGGCCGACATCGCCGACATGGAGATCCAGCCGGAACGGTGTTGATCCATCCGTGCGGGCAACGGCCAGCGCCGGGGCGTTGAGGTGGCGGTTACGGGCATCTCCCGCCCACGCGGTTGAAAGCGGGGCGATGTGAGAGAGGTTCAGTGTCGAGACCATCGGATGACGCACATTGGCGTAAGGGTGACCGGCGAGGCTGGAGAGCCAGGCTTCGACGGCATTGAGGCTCTCTGCGATTGTCACAAACCCGCGCGAGGCTATGATCCTCTCGGCATTGCGAAGCTTCTCATCAGCCTCTTCGGCCGTCGCGCCCATCACAACCAGCGTCGAGGTCAGGAACCCGAACCCGACAAGCTCGGAACCAAGCTCGGCGAGCGCCTCATCAACCTCTTCGGATTTTGCGATAGCGTCCGGGTTGGCGAACGTCGCCGCTTCTTTGGTGAGCATCTCCTTGATGAGTGCGCCCATCGACTTGTGCTTGGAGAACCAAAGCCGCCGCCATTTGACGAGTTCGCGTTCTGCCTCTTCACGACCGAGGCACAGGAACCGCGTCATCCAGCGCCAGGTCATGGCCGAGGCGCTGAGATCATCGAGGACGCCCGGATGCGTAAATGGCGGAAACCCTTTGATGGTGAGGACGCGCAGATGCTGGTTACCAAGCATCGGGGCGATGCCGCCCACAAGCGGGGCATCACAGAGAACGCCATCCAGGAACGCTGCCCCTGCCGGCGCGCGCACATGGGTGGCGCGCGGTGAGACCTGACGCTTCAGGTAGGTGAGCGTCTCATCGTCATTGAGCCGGTGGAACTCAGCGACGACGCCTTCGAACATGCCGAATGCATGGGCTGCGCTGCGCTGGAAGCTCTCCAGCGCTTCGCGAGCGACGCGGCGGTCGAGTGTCGCCTTGCTTGAAGCCTTTGTCTGGCCTGCCGGTTTGCGGGTTGGCGGCGTTGTCGTCTTCTTCTGGTCGATCTCGAAGAAGAAGGCCGAGGCCTTGGCATGCGCATCGGGGGGAGGCGTCCATTGCAGGGTAAGGTGGTGGACTGTCTCGAACTGTGCGCCTGCCTGTTCGAACTGTGCAGCGCGCTCCGAGTCGATCAGGCGCGAGAGATCATCCGCGAATGCGCCATCAGGACAGTCCGTGATCTCGCGGCGATCGGCTTCAATATAGACCGCCCAGCCATGGCCCAGGCGCCGGAACACATTGTTGGCGCGCGCTGTGAATGCGACCAGCTCCTCAGGCGTCGAGGACCGGACGTCCGGCCCGCGGAACCTGGCTGTCGCCTGGAATGAGCCGTCCTTGTTGAGAACGACGCCGGGCGCAACCAGCATTGCCCACGGAAGATAGTCTTCCAGACGGCTGGGTGTGTGCGCGTAGGGAGCAAGGCTGAGCATGGGGTTCTTTCTCGGTCAGGTCTCAAGACGGTTGGGGATGCGCATGGCGCGGCTCATCACCTCGACGGCGTCGGGGTCGCGCCGGGCGAGGAGAACACCGAGCACATGACCCGCGATGCCGAGGACCAGCCCGGGGAGGAGGGCGCCGGCAAAGGCGACGATGGCCGCCAGTGTGCCGTTGAGGATGGCGTAGGTCCGGGGAGCACCACCCATGAGGAGGGGTTGGGTGAGGGCCTGTCGGACGGGCGCCACATATCCGGGAACATCCCTCACATCCCTTCTCATGGGATCGCGCATGTAAGCTTCTCCTACGGAATAACCGCACCGCCGCCGCCAACCAGCGGCAGGAAGAAGCTCGCCGCAGCGAACGCGATGGCGAGACCGAACAGGATCTGCAGGAGCTTCTTGAACCCCTGGCCCACATCGCCGAATGCCAGCGTGAGGCCGGTCGCGACGATGATGAGGATGGCGACGATCCGCGCGACCGGGCCGGTGATGGAATCCAGCACCGCAGTCAGCGGTCCTTCCCACGGCATGCCGCCGCCGGCAGTTGCGGCGTGGGCCGCACCGCTCATGAGGATGGCGCCCGCGCCAAGGGTTGCCGCACGCAGGATCGCGCGCAGGGTAGATTGCAGTCTCATGGTTCACTCCTGTTGGTGGATAGATGCGCATCAGCGCCTCGCGCCCCGGACTGGGGTGCGATGGGGTCCGGCGCTTGTCGGGGGAGTCCCTTGGGCGCGAGGATTTCCGGGATGCGCCGGCCGGCAGGGCCGCCGCGCTCCACAAAGACAATAAGGTCAATGGCTTCTGCGATCAGTGCGCGGGGCGGCGTCTCGCAGACTTCCATGGTGAGTTGTTCAAGCCGGGAGAGCGCCGCCTGCGCCGAGTTGGCGTGAAGTGTCGCGATGCCGCCCGGATGTCCCGTGTTCCAGGCCTTCAGCAGGTCGAGCGCCTCGGGCCCGCGGACCTCGCCGACCACGATGCGATCAGGCCTGAGGCGGAGCGTCGATCGTACAAGATCCGACAGTGAGACCGATCCGGGCTGAGTGCGCAGCGCGACCAAATCTTCAGCCGCACACTGGAGCTCCCGCGTGTCTTCCAGGATGACCACACGCTCGTTGAGGAGGGCGATCTCGTGGAGCAGGGCATTGGCAAGCGTCGTCTTGCCCGAGCCCGTGCCGCCCGCGACCATGATGTTGGCGTGACCGAGGATGGCGTTCCGGAGTGTGGAGGCCTGCTCAGGCGTTATGACGCCCGAGGCCAGATAGTCATCGAGCGTGAACACGCGTCCGGCAGGTTTGCGGATCGCAAAGCAGGGCCCGCGCGACACGGGCGGGAGAATGCCTTCGAACCTTTCTCCGCGGGGTGGCAGTTCGGCTGAGACGATCGGCGTGTCACGGTTGACCTCGGCGCCGGTGAGGGTCGCGACGAGCCGGATAACCCGTTCGGTCTCTGTGGCCTCGAGGCGATGCGGCGTCGCGACCCGCCCCTTTCCAACCTGTTCCAGCCATAGCCGGCCATCCGGATTGGCGATGATCTCGATCGTGTCAGGCGCCTCCAGCATGGCGGCGACCTCGGCCCCAAGCGCCGTGGTCAGCATGGCCAAGCCACGCGAGGCATCAAGCCCGCGCGCCGGATCCTGTTGGGAAAGTGCTGCGTTCATTCGGCTGGCTCCAGTCGCGTGGAGCTGGCCTGCTGCGCAGTTTCCCGATCGAACACAGTCTCCCGCCAGGCAGACCTGCCTGCGCCAAGTCTGGTGGCGACGAGCGAGAGCAGGTTGCGCAGGCGCTCGGCGCCCCGCGCATTGATCGTATCGCGCTCTCCGACGGGAATATCGGGCGCCACGCTGAGAAAGAATCGCGCGCCTTGCGCCAGAAACTCGAACTGACGCTCCTGGGCCTTCTCGACGACAACGAGGCGCCGCGTGAGTGCGTCAAGTCGTGCGATGACGGCCGCATGCTCAGCGTCATCTCCTGTGCCTGCAAAGCGGCGCGCAATCGCCTCATCGATTAGATCGGACTGGCTGCGATCCTCGACTGTGGCGAGACGCTTCAGCGTGTCGGCAACCTCAGGGGCCACGTAAACGGAGATCTTGATGCGCGCCATAAGTGGGTCTCAGCGTCCGGAATTGCGGGGAGGGGAAGAGGGGCCGAGGTCGCCATCGATGCCGAACTGCAAGCGAATCGGGTCGCTCTGGTCGATGGAGGGCGTGTCAGAGCCAGCTTCTGGCGCTGGCGCCGGTGAACGTTCTGTCGAGGATTCGGCGGCGTCATGACTGGCCACGAACGCGAACCCTCTCTGATGTGATGCCGTCGCTTGCGAGGTCTGCGGGCGTGGCGCCTGTGGAGATGGCGATCGCGTACGGGTTGCCGCCGGCTTTGCAGGGCTGGGAGACGCAGCAGGCGCCGGCTGCGCAATCAACCCGTCCCAGCATGTCGGGATGCCGGGCCCGCTTGTCCGTGCGAATCGGGCAGCTGGCCTTAGCCGCGCCCTGAACAGCGGCTCTGCGAAATAGCGCACCTTCTTCGCGCGGATGGGCGGAGCGCCGCCGGTCAGGATCAGTGCATCTGACGCCGGTAGCTGCATGACTTCGCCGGGCGTCAGCAGCGGGCGCGGCACTTCCTGGCGCGAGACCATGGTATGGCCAAGCCAGGGCGCCATGCGCGAGCCGGCATAGTTCATCTGCGCGCGCGTCTCGGTCGTGACGCCCAGCATGTCGGAGATGCGCCGGGCTGTGCGTTCGTCATTGCAGGCGAACGCCACGCGGACATGGGCATTGTCGAGAATGCTGGAGTGCTCGCCATAGGCCTGGGCAATCTGGTTCAGGGACTGCGCAACAAGGCAGGCCTTGATCCTGTAGCCACGGATGTAGGCAAGCGCGTGCTCGAAGAAGTCGAGCTTCCCCAGCTGTGGAAACTCATCCAGCATCAGAAGGACACGCCGTCCCGCGCCCTGACGCTGAGCCGCAACTTCGGTCAGGCGTTTGAGGATCTGGTTCAGCACTAGGCGAAGCAGCGCCTTCAGCCGCGAAATCTCTTCGGGCGGAATGACCAGATAGATCGAGAGCGGTCTTGCCCCGGCGATGATCTCGTCGATCGAGAAGTCTGAGACTTCTGTGGCGCGTGCGAGAATTGGATCGCGATAGAGCGCCAGGAACCCGAGCGCCGTTGAAATCACGCCAGACCGCTCAGCTTCCGCCATGTCCAGCAGCTGCCGGGCGCCTGCCGCGACCACGGGATGCGGCGCGTCATCCTTGATTTTGCGCTTCAGCATATCGTCGAGCAGATCCGCGACGGGACGTTTGGGATCGGCCAGAAGCTCTGCAATCCGCGCTAGAGTCTTGTGCTCCTCGGCGTAGAGCGTCCAGAGAATGGTCGCGACCAGAAGCTCGAACGCTCGCAGTTGCCAGTGGCTCCGTTCCCGCAACGCGCCTTCCGGATCAACCAGCATGTCGGCGAGAACCTGCGCATCGCGCACTTCGGCATCGCCCCGACGGATTTGCGTGATCGGATTGTAGCGGTGGGCGCCCGTCTCGGTCGGAGCAAAGCGGAACACGGGACCAAAGGCTGAGCGCAGGCCGGACGTGATGGTCCAGTTCTCGCCCTTGAGATCGAGCGCAATGTAGGAATGTCGCCAGACCAGGCCGGTCGGCAACGAGATACCGACACTCTTGCCCGTATTGGTGGGGGCGACCACAAGCACATGGTCATCCCCATCATGCCGAAGGATTTCGCCCCGGAAACGCCCGAGAACAACACCATCGCCTGTCGTGAGAGCGAGCCGGCGGATTTCCTCACGCCCCGCCCAGCGCGCCGTCCCGTAAGTGTCGGCGTCACGAGCCTCGCGTGACCGCCACAGCGAGAACCCGAAGGCGATGGCGACGGAGATGATGACGCCGGCAAGGAAGATCAGCGCGCCTGTCTCGAAGACGTGACGCGCATAGGCGTCATAGAAGTACCACCACAGGAAGAACTTCCATGGCGCATAGAGTGGATACCCAAAGAGGGTGAGGTCGGGCGTGCCGAGTTGTGACTGATAGCCCAGCGCGTGCGCCGTCCATTGCGTCGTTATGACAAGGCTGGCAGCGAAAGCCGCAAGCACGCAGAGGATTTGCCCCCAATAAACGCGCCCGGCACTCATGCGTTTACGACTCGCGCATTCTGGCGAGCGTTAACGGGTGCAGGCTCCATGACGCGCGAAGCTGTCGCCGCGTTATGGCAGGCGCGCCGCGAACACTCCGGAGGTGTGATCGCCGGAGGCGGGAGTAGGGCGCTACCCAATTGGACGCCATTCCATGCGGGCGCAGACATCCGCATACGGACGACATCGGAAAACTCCAGTCTGGTCCGTGGGTTGCACGAAACAGGTGTTAACGGGGGGACGGACCAGCTCATCGCAGCACTCAGCAAGTTGATGAGCATCGGCTTAGGCGCAAACGGCGCGGGTTCGCTTCTATGTTTTTTAGCTAGTGGGTCGCTGAAAAGGAGCGAACGTGGGTGGGGCGAAACTCGACTGGGAACGGCTTAAGGTCTTCCAGACTGTGGCTGATAGCGGCAGCATCAACGCCGCAGCCAAGGCGCTAAGCCGGAGCTATACCAAGGTGTCGAACGATCTCGATGAGCTGGAGCTGGCGCTGGGTCACCAGCTGTTCGAACGCTCGCGCCGGGGACTTGAGCTCACAGCCGTTGGCGAAGACATCCTGCGCTCGGCGCGCAACATGGCTGACTCGGTGCAGTCGATCATCGAGCGCGCCAACGAAAGTGCACCCGACCATCTCGTCATCTGCGCGCGTGAAGGCATCGCAACATACTGGCTGGCACGCCGCGTATCAGAGCTGCTAGCGCTACAGCCCGAGCTGCGGGTTTTCCTGAAGGTGTTGCCGACCGCTCCGAACCTGCTCGAAGGCGATGGCGACATCGCGATCCAGTTCGAGGAGCCCAGCGCCAGCAACATCGTCTCACGGCAACTTGGTTGGCTGCACTACATCCTCTACGCAACGCCGGACTATCTGAAGCGCTTTGGCGAGCCGAAGACGATGTCGGATCTTCAGTCACACCAGTGCCTGCGCCTGTCTGGCAAGGAGTATCAGCCTGCAAGCTGGCGTCCCGGCGCTGCGGCCTGGGGCGAGATCCTCCCCAATGCAATGGAGACGGATACTGGTACAGTGCTGATGGAAGCATGCGCCTCGGGCGCCGGCATTGCCGTGCTTCCAAGCTATGTCTCCGAGTTCGAAGATCGCGTTGTTCCACTTCTCGGCATCAAGCCGCTGGCGTCAGTGAAGTTCTGGCTGAGCTACACCGAGCGTGTCCGCAATCTCGAGGCCAGCCAGCCCATCCTTCACTGGATCCGGTCCTGCTTCGACCCGCGCCACCACGCCTGCTTCCGGGAGATCTACGTGCCGCCCGCGCCTAAACTCTGCATGGCCGATGGGTCATCACGCGTTATGCTCTAGAACGTTGAGAATGGCCAAGGCGCTGGATGATCGCGATGGGAGGCCAGGAGCTGCGCGGCGCTCAGGAGCACGGCGCTTAGCGAGACTTGCGCCACTCGTTCTTGGAGCGCTCGCGATCCTGGGATTGTGTTTGCCCGCCATGGCCGGGTCTGCGTCATTCGTCTGGAATGTGACCGCGAGTGCTCCCAAAGGCCTTTATCACATCGATCGAACGCCATGGCGCGTCGGAGACCGCGTCGCCGTTCTGCCTGCAGAAGCGCTTGCAGCTGATCTGGCGACGAGGGGCATTCTCCCCAAAGGCAAGCTCCTCATCAAACGCGTCGTCGCCGCCAATGGTGACGTGATTTGCAGGGAAGGCGAAACCATCCGCATCAATGGCCGCCTGGCCGGTGAAGCGAAGCGGATGGACTCCCACGGAGCGTCACTTCCGTCATGGCAGGGGTGCATAACGCTCGACGAGGGTCAGGTTCTTCTGCTCGGAGATACGGCCGGCTCGTATGATGGGCGCTATTTTGGTGTGACGCAGGGGGACCAGATCGTCGGGCCTGTAGACTTGCTAGTGGCGTTCTGAGGTCTGCTTCTAAAGACACGTGGAATGTTACGCCGGGACCACAATCGTGCCTTACGCAGGTCTTACCAGCCGTTACGTCGACCCTGCTGCCTAGTGTTGAGCCTTGGGCAACCTAACCACCAAGCCGTCCAATGCGTTTGTCATTTTGATCTGACAGGCAAGTCGGGAAGTGGGGCCAACAGTGTCGGCGAAGTCGAGCATACTTTCTTCCATGGCGCCTCGTTCCCCGACCTTGTTCATCCATGCGGAGTCTACGTAAACGTGGCAGGTGGCACATGCGCACGCGCCTCCGCAATCGGCGTCGATGCCCGGTATGCTGTGCTTCACAGCGATTTCCATGACGGATAGTCCCGGGCTCTCCTCAACGTTGTGCTCAACGCCGCTATGCTCAATGAAGGTAATTCTGGCCATCACGTTTCTCGATGATATGAGGGCGACCCGAGATCGCCTGCTTGTCGCTTCAATAGTAGCTCTGTGCTAACCGGCCAGATGGCAGAGACGAGCAGGGCGCCACACAGCCGCCTGCACATATGAATCCCCCCACAGGAGCCGAGGGTGTCGCTTTGCCGTCTGGTGTTATGTTTACGCCGCCGCGCACTCACTGCAGGGCTGCGGTCTAGAGCCGACGCGGAATCTCCACCTGCATTGATTTGTATCCGTTCACGAACGCAGATGGCACGCGCTCAAGTCCAACAACATTGATTTCCGGAAAGCGCTTCAGAATCTCCTCCCATAAGATCTTGAGTTGAAGTTCTGCTAGGCGGTTTCCGAGGCAGCGGTGGATGCCAAAGCCAAATGCCAGATGATGGCGCGCCCTTGGGCGATCGACGACAAAGCTGTTTGGATTTTCGATCACCGACTCGTCACGATTTCCGGAAATGTACCACATCGCGACCTTGTCACCCTTGCGGATTGATTTGCCGCCGAGCTCAACGTCCCGCGTCGCTGTACGACGCATGTAGGCGAGGGGTGTTTGCCATCGTATTGTTTCAGAGACCATCGAAGGGATGAGACTAGGCGACGCCTGAAGCTTCGCCCGCTCAACTGGATTCTGGTGCAATGCGAGGACCGAGCCTGACATCGTGTTTCGCGTCGTATCGTTGCCGCCGACTATCAGGAGAATGAGGTTTCCGAGATACTCCTGTGGATCCATCTGCCTTGTCGCTTCGCCATGGGCGAGCATTGAAATGAGGTCGCCCTTGGGCGCCGCATTGACACGTTCGTTCCACAGACCTGTGAAGTAGGTGAGGCAGTCGGTCATTACCCCGGTCCACTGCTCATCAAAGTTTTCTATGTCCCACATCCCGGAGTCCGGCTCGGCCGTTGCTGCATCCGACCAAAAGGTCAGTTTGCGTCTGTCCTCAAATGGAAAGTCGAACAAGGTTGCCAGCATCTGTGCAGTAAGCTCGACTGATACCCGGTCTACCCAGTCAAACGACTCGCCGATCGGTAGCTCATCAAGAGTGGCCTCGATGCGCCGCCTGATCAGAGGTTCAAATGTAGACAGGTTCGAAGGCGACACGATCGGCTGGACAATCTTGCGCTGCAGATCATGTCGCGGAGGATCCATGGCGATAAACATGGGAAACGCAAAGCCTTCCATCGGATCATCAAGCATGATCGCTGGTTCGGACGAGAAGGTCTCGTGGTCGGTATCCACTGCGACAATGTCGTTGAACCGCGTCACAGACCAGAACGCTCCGCCACGGTGATGTTCCGGTGGATGCAGGTGGACGGGGTCGTCGCGGCGCAGCCGGTCGAAGTACGCCCACTTCGTATCATTTCTCCAGAGCTCGAGATCGCAGACGTTGATGTCTGCGAGCGGCGTCTCATTCGCCTTGCGACGCGCCACGTCCAAACTCTCGACCTCGTCGCGGTTCATACCGTCTCCCTTTACCCAAAAGCCCGCTACTCGCGTGGCTCGTTAGCGTGGCCCGTCCCCCAAATCGATAAATGGACGCAAATACTTCCATACGTCCGGGGGCGTCTCTCGTCAACCGGGGCGTAGGCGCCTTGTGCGGCTGGTGATAGGCGATGCTTCATGACACGAACGGACTTGGCTCAGAGACTGGCCCCACGGCAGGCGCGTAGCCGCGCGACAATCGAGCATGTGCTCGAAGTGAGCGCGGAATTGCTCGAGGAGGTTGGGCTGGATGGCTTCAACACGAACCTGCTCGCGCAGCGAGCTGGCGTGGGAACCAGGGCGATCTATCGCTATTTTCCGAACAAGTTTGCAATCATCCTCGCCCTGGCAGAGCGGTTTCGGGATCTCGAGCGCGAGTGGGTCGGGGACCTCAGGGCGCTTGCTGGACCACCTGACTGGCGAGAAGCTGTTCGCCAGGCAATATCCGGGTACTTCCTCGCGGCTTCGCAGCGACGCGGCTATGCTGCCCTTCGAGCTGCAAGTCAGGCTGTCCCGCAGATAAAGGAACTTGATGATGAGCTAAGCGCAGAATTGGCGCGCGATCTTGCAAAGGGGCTCAGAGACCTCGGAGTAACGATCCCTGCCTCCCATCTCGCAGCACTTAGCAGAACGATCATCGAGACGGCCAATCGTATCCTGGACGTCGCTCTCCAGTGTGAGGCGCAGGAGGCAAGACTGCTTGTTCGCGAGCTCCAGCGGATGATTGTCAGTCTACTCGCGAGTTATCTCGAGAAGTGAATAGCCAGATCTGAAACGACAGGTGCGAATCTGGTTCGAGGCGCTGGCTCATGCCTGCCGGACGCGCTGCCCCGGGTGGAAGAAGAGGCCATGCAGGCTCTCCGCTACAACGATTCTTGTTCGGTAACCTGGACAGATTTCGTCAGGGCGTCGTCGCCGTACAATCATGTTGTGAGATCGCCAGACTTTGGTGCTCGGTTGTAAGCACTGTCCATGCGATGCAAGCGGCCGGCACAGCCACAGGCCGTACTTGATTTCGATAGTTATCGAGTTTACCACTGGCTTTCTGGCGAGCGAGGATCGAGCGGTCAGGAGCGCGGTGCGACGCCTGTTGGCTTGGAAGGTGTGCAATGGAAATCAAGGCCTGCGACGTGGCGATTGTTGGCGGGGGGCCGTCAGGACTAGCCGCTGCACGTGAGCTTATGCGCCGCGGTGTTGATGTGCTCGTGCTGGAGGCGCGGGACCGTGTTGGTGGCCGGACCTTGAGTCGCAAGCTCGATAATGGCGTAACCATCGACGTTGGCGGACAGTGGGTTGCGCCCACACAGCACCGTGTCCACAGCCTCATTCAGGAATTCGGTCTCCATACATTCCAGACGTACGAAGAGGGCGACGGCGTCATCTATTCAGACGGTCAGAGAAGCCTATTCGCTGCGGGGGCGAGCTCAGATGACCCGGAGTCAAGTGCCGACGTCCAGCAAGGCCGGGAGAAACTGGAGGCGCTTGCAAAGTCGATTCCACTTGATGCGCCATGGACCCATCCTGATGCCAAAGAACTGGACCGCATTACGTACGCGGACTGGATCAATCAGAATCTCAGCACTCCATTTGGCCGCTGGCTCTTCAACTTCAATGCACCCGGGGTCTTCTCAGTCGATGCCAGCGAGTTATCGATGCTCCACGTCGCCTTCTATTTCGGTGCAGGCGGGGGATTCGGAGTTGTCATCGGCACCCGGGGAGGTGGGCAGGACAGTCGTTTCGAAACTGGCATGCAGGCCCTGTCACTTGGTCTGGCGCAAACGCTTGGTGAGCGGGTCTGCTTCAATCAGGTTGTCAGCAAGATTTCGCAGACAGACGACGGCGTCGAACTCATGACTGATCGCTGGTGCGTCCAAGCGAAGAGAACCATTGTAGCCATTTCCCCAACACTTGCCGGCCGGATCCGCTACGAACCCGCCATGCCGCCGCTGAGGGACGCGCTGACCCAGCGCATGCCAATGGGAACGGCGATCAAGATGATGCTTGTCTACGATCGGCCATTCTGGCGTGAGGAGGGCTTGTCCGGGTTCGCATTGACTGACCGCGATGTTCCGCAACTCATTTACGACAATTCTCCCGAAGATGGATCATGCGGCATCCTTCTTGGTTTTACAGAGGGCTTGCCAGCGCGAACCTGGGTTTCTGCCTCGGCAGGTGAACGAAAAGAAGAAGCGATCAGGACAGCAGTCGGTTGTTTTGGGCAGGAAGCCTCAAAGCCCCGGGAGTTCATCGAAAAATCCTGGATGGAAGAAGAATTCTCGCGCGGTTGCTATGCTGGAACTATGACGCCTGGAAGCTGGACAACATTCGGCTCCGCTCTGAGGGCGCCCGTTGGCCGCGTTCATTGGGCCGGCACAGAAACCGCCACCTACTGGAGCGGATATGTTGAAGGAGCGATTCAGGCCGGCGAGCGGGCAGCCGAGGAGGTTGTGGTCGCCCTTCGATCCTGACTGCCAAAAGACTCATCAGCATCCTTCAAGAAGGGGGAGCCACCGCCAGCCGGTTGCGGCGAATACGAGCATGAAATGATGTGCGTAGCAGCGCGGATTGCAGCGCGTCAGCCCAGCGATCCAGAACGTGCATGAGGCAGCAAAGTTCGAGAGGACAAAATGGAAGACCTCGAAGCCGGCAGTGAAAAGAAGACAGTCGCCGGAGGCGACGTACTGGATCGAATTCCTTTTGGTTCTCCTGTCGCGGACCTGACACGTATCATGCAGCGCTCCGGAGCGGTCGTGCTGACTGGAGCTCTAACACGGGACGAAGTCGACGCAGTCAATCGTGATCTCGACCCTCTCGTCTCCGCCCTTCCTCCCGGAAACTTCGGCTCAGAAGTCTCATCCGTGACGGGACGGTCTGAGGCCGACGCGCGCGCATACAGTGGTAGCCGGACCAAACACCTTCAGCACTGCTACATGCGTAGCAGGACCTATCGCGAAAGGATCCTTGGGAACCGTGATCTGGCAGAGTACATCGCAGCGACTATGCCCGGGTCGGTTGGAACTCATTCCATTTATGCGTCAGTGGTGATCGAGATTTCCCCTGGCGAGTCTGCGCAAGGGCTTCATCGCGACGGCGAGAACTACTTCGGCCTTCTGGGCCTCAACAACTCTCAGAGTGTTTGCTACCTGGTCAATTGTCTGCTCGCGCTCACCGACATCACCGAGGACATGGGGGCAACGCGCGTCATTCCGAAAAGTCATCTCTGGAAAGACTTCTCCGGGTTCGGAACCCCCGAGCAGACGATCCCAGCCACCATGAACGCTGGCGACATGCTTTTCTACAACGGAAAGATTCTGCACGGCGGCGGCGCTAACACGACCAAAGATAAACCTCGGCGGGTCCTCGCGACAGCGTTTAGCTTTCCTTTTGTCATGGGAGAAGAGGCCTGGCCTTTTACTGTCAGTGCTGAAGAGGTGCGCACGTATCCACGTCAGGTCCAGGCCATGCTTGGATTCAGGTCAAAGTCGCATCATGGCGAGGACCCTGGCTTCTTCTGGCGAGTGAACACACGTCCCCTGGAGCGGCATCTTGATCTTTGACGAAACCGATCTGGCTGCAGATCTGCGACGCGTCCACCGCGCGGCCATACTTTGCGGCATCGCGGCAGCGACTCGTCTCATGCCTGCGCTGGACAGCAAAGTCTGGGCGGTATCGCCGGGATGGCCGCGCACTTTAGTGACTTGAGAACCCAACGTCTGGAGGATTCTGCGATGAGCCAGTTGAACCGCGTTCCCAATGACGGAAATCATTCTGCCCACGATGTCGTCGAGGTACTGCAGCAGGACGGGGCCGTGATCATCGAGGCGTTTCTGTCCGCCGATACGCTTGAGGGGCTGCGGTCAGATCTGTTTCCCCTGCTGGCCCAGCGATCTGCAGGGCGTGATGGATTTTCGGGGGAGCGAACGCGTCGGCTGGGCGCGTTGTTTGCTCACACGCGTCATTGCGCTGAAATCGCTCTTCACCGGCTGTACCTTCCGGTTGCCATAGAGTTCCTGACCCGGCCGCACGAGGTCTGGATCGGTGATCAGCGGCGGACCCTCGCTCCGGATGTGCGTATCGGCATGACCCAGGCCATACAGATTGGCCCCGGCCAGGGCGCGCAGGTCTTGCACCGGGATGACAACGCATTTCTGTGGCGTCACCCGACCCATGGTCGAGAGGGAAGGGTGCAGATCATGGTGGCCCTTTCTGACTTTACTGCAGAGAATGGTGGAACGCTCGTCATTCCTGGCAGCCACAAGTGGGATGATGAGCGTAAGCCGCTTGCCTCCGAAGCCGTCTCGACCACTATGAGCGCTGGATCGGCCCTCATCTTTCTCGGGTCCGCCTTTCATGCGGGCGGCGAGAACCGGACGACAAACGAATACCGTACAGGTTTGACGATGGCGCTGGACGCCTCAAGTGTCCGTCAGGAAGAGAACATGTATCTGGCCCTCAGCCAGGGGGTCGTTGCAAGCTATCCTGAAGAGATACAAAGGCTCCTCGGCTGGTCCGCAGGCAGCAATGCGATGGGTTGGATCGAGATTGATGGTCAAATGGCAGACCCGAACGTCCTGCTCCATAAGCAGAGCGGAGAGGTCGTGTCAGTGACCGGGAAGAGCAGAACGCAAAATGCAACTGCGTAAGCGACCAGCGGCAATGCTTGTTAGTGAGTGATCTGGACCGCCCGGCCGCGGCACTTTCCAGAGATATCTCGAGCAACAATCCAGTGGGGCGATTTGCTGAATCGGCTCTCAGACATCTACGGCAAGGGACGTACCGGAACTCGAGTTCTGTTATCAGCCATCGGTCGGCGGACGGAGTGGCAGGACCTCCGGAAGAAATGTACGACAGTAAGCTATGGCCGCGCGAAGCATTTCTTCATGGTACGCCTCGGTCACACGTCCATGACGCTGGAATGATGTCTGCGTGATGCCGTCATAGATTGACCAGACAACGGAGAACTTCATTTCCGCATCCGGCAGGTAGGGCATGCAGAAATATCGATTGAGCCAATCATACCCGCTTTCCGAAAGACCTCGGACATACTCGGCGTCGCGCTGACGAATCTCAGGGCTTATGGCTCCGCCAAAAAACAGTTTCAGCAGCACCGGATTGCGGTTGTAGAAGTCGAGCATTCGCTTGCTGCCGAGCATGAAGACGTCCGACCAATGCCTGATGCGTTTGCGGTCCAGGGGGGTATCGCGTACGGCCTTGTAGTGTCGCTGCAGGTAGCGTTCTGCCAGAGCGATAAAGGCCGCCTCTTTGGTCGGGAAGAAATGATACACAGACGCGGGCGGCACCTTGGCGACGCGCCCGATGTCGTAAAGGCTCACAGAGTCAGGTTCTTGACCAGCCAGGATCTTGTCTGTCGCGTTCAGCAGTTTCTCAACCCGCTGACGACTGCGCTCTTGCAGTGGCTTGCGGGGCCCGGTGCTCTTCTTCTCGTCGGAAGAGTCGATCTGGATCTGCTTCGTTCGAGTCGATGCCATTGGCTCACATACGGATTCTGATTTCACGCGGCTGACATCTCATAAACAAAGCGCTGGTAGCTTGGAAGTGACCGCAGCGCAGCTTGTTAGTGACCCCCAGCCGGCGTCGCAAGCTTCCCGCCTCGTCAGGTTGCAAAGCAGGCGCACACCGGGCGAACTCGAATGGGTCTTCCATCCTGACCATTCTGAGCGGCAGGCTGCCTCCGACCTTGCCCATGAGGACAAATTTCGTTCGTGGCCATCATACAGTGGCGCTCCCGTATCGTCGGACAAGCCACCTGCTTTCGGGATTTCAACTCCGCCTTCGCATGAGTGGATGCGTGAGGCCGTTTGCTGCAGCCGCACACTGTTCGTGCACTGAAGCTAGGCATAGTCCACCAGCTATCGAAAAAGTCGATATTAGTCGAAAAGTATTGCGATCGCTTACAAAGTCGATAAAGATCGATAACTGGTCGCAGGCACGTAGGCTCCGTTTTCAGGGCGAATGGCCTTGATCCACGCCGTCCACAGGCAAGGCGATTGCAGACAGACGGAGAGGGGATTGCTCATGTTGAAATCTAGACTGTTCGCAGCGACCAGCCTGGGTGGCGTGCTGGCGGCGCTGTATTGTCAGCCCGTCGAGGCGCAGACCACCAAAGAGCAGGACGACGTCATCATTGTTACCGCTACGCGCCGGGCAGAAGACGTTACAGACATTCCCTACAATATCTCTGCGATTGGAAGTGAGCAGATCGACCGTCTCGGCATCACGAGCTTCGAGTCCCTCGCGTCTCAAGTACCAAACCTGAATCTGAACTCTGTCGGCGACCGGTCCGTGGGGGCTCAGCGACCAGTGATCCGCGGCCTTAACGCCTCAACCTCGAACCGCCCAGGTCAGGCTCAGGAGCAGGCTCCTGTCGCTACGTATCTGGGCAACGTGCCAACACCCGCCGGACTGTTCGCTGTCGATGATGTCCAACGAATTGAAGTCCTCAGAGGGCCGCAAGGCACCCTCTATGGCGCAGGAGCTCTCGGTGGGGCGATACGCATAATTCCCAATGATCCCGTACTGAGTGTCTTCGAAGGCTCACTTTCAGCTTCTGTCGGAGCGCTCAGCCACTCAGATGACCTGGACTACAGCATCTCTGGGGTTGTGAACGTGCCTGTCGGCGACACCCTCGCGCTACGTGCTTCGGCCGAGCACCGCGAGAACGCCGGTTTCATAGACAAGTTTGGCGTGTTCGTACGTCAAGGCAATGCGTTCAGTCCGCCTGTGCTCGTGACGCCAGGAGACGTTGCCAACAGCCAGGCAGCACTGCGCAATGATCCCGATTCAAACTGGTCGCAGTCTGACAATTTGAGGCTTAGCTTGAACTGGGCGCCAACAGATGCGGTCAGTATCGTGGCGGCCTATAACCGTTCCGAACTGGAGGGCAATGGCGGGCCGGTCGACAATCCCGGATATCCCGGTGGAGTCGACCCCCTTGATCCGCGCATAACCTATCCGGCGCTTGATGAGTACCAAGTCATCCAACGCGCAGAAGAGCCGTATGATCGTCTCTCGGAGATGGTAAGCCTCGATGCAAGCTACGACGCAGGTTTCGCAACCCTTTCATCGACAACGAGCTATACTGAGACAGCCGGCACCAGCCTGTTTGACGGGACCTACGGGATCCTCGCCCTGCCGGCCGCCTTCCGGCCCTACTACATCGGCAGTCCCGCCAACCCTAGGTTCATGTCCGTCAACAACTATGCTGATGACAGTGAGGTCTTCACGCAGGAGGTCCGCCTTGTTTCGCAGCTCGATGGGCCGCTGCAATTTGTAGCCGGCGCGTACTTTCAGAACGAGAAGCGGAACGACACCTGGTACATCTACCTGCCCGGCACGCCTGCCCAGACTATCGCTAGCGGAGGGTTGCCAGTCGTCACGCTCCCCGGAGATCAGTCACTCGAGCTTTCGGGCGACAACGAGTTTACCGACAAGTCCATATTTGGCGAGCTCACCTGGCAGGTGACGGACGCGTGGCAGATCACTGGGGGCATGCGGTTCTTCCGTCAGGAATTCGATCGCACGATCGACTTTCAGATTCCGTTGTTTGGGATCACGGCAGCCAATTCGAACTCCACAGAAATCGAGGACAGCACGTTCAAGCTAAACACGTCCTACGAATACCTGACCGGTCACAATGTCTACGGCACGATCTCGCAAGGCTTCCGCAGGGGTGGTGCAAACTCATTTGCGCTTTCAGGGATCATAAGCGAGCCCGCAGCAATTCTGGACTACGCTCCGGATACGGTCGACAACTTCGAGATCGGGGCCAAGGGGCGATTTGCCGATGGCCTTCGCTACTCGGCAAACATCTTCCTCGACAACTGGCATGATCCGCAGATCGGGCTATTCACACCCGTCAATGTCTATCCTGCTGTCGTGAACGGCAGTGAAGCACAATCGGTCGGATTCGAGCTGGAGGTGAACGGCGAGATTGCGGAGGATTTCAGTTTCGACATTGGCTACGCCTATGCAGACGCCAAGTTGACGGAAGACTTCTGCCTGCCGGCCGGTGACGGTGGCGGCGGTTCCATCCCTTGCGGCATCCAGGGCCAGGACGGCACGGTTCTCCCAGGCGCGCCCAAGCACACAGCGACGCTGAATCTCGCATATGCGCGCGAATTGTCTGACGGCAGCGATATCGAGCTGAGCGTCAATACCAACTACAAGGGTAGCCTGTTTACGACACTGCCGACAGTGAACCTGCTCAATCCCGAACTCGACGGGTTCTGGACCGTGAACGCAACCGCATCGTGGGGGCAGGGCCCGTGGCGCGCGACACTTTACGCGAGAAACATCTTCGATGAGCGTGGGGTCCTGGCAGTAAACCTGCGGCAGTCAGCGTTTGTTGGCCCGCTGGATGATCTGAGCGCTGTCACGCGGCCCCGGTCTGCAGGGGTGCAGCTCAGCTACACCTGGTAAGCCGTGGGCAGGCCGGTCTTGTGCAAAGGCCGGCCTGCGTCGCTGCTGAATCTGCGGTGCGGAAGGCGACGGGGCTCCTCATCCGGATCGTGCTTCTACTGTAGTGTGGAATCCGCTCATCGCGCAGGCGCGCGCGATGTTTGTGGTTCCTCCCCAGCCGCGTAGAGCTCGCCGAAGTCAACAGGACAACCGTAGGCGGAATGGCGCGGCGCTTTGCGGGGCTCTGGACACCACGGGGCGCTCGGGCAGTCTGCGGCAAGTCCTGCCGTGCCGCTGCCTGGCTCGCAACCGCCGAGGGATTGCCGCGCCGTGGATGTGGACGACGGACGCGTTGCGCGGGACGACATGCAGAAGAGCGCCGCTTGAAGCGACGGCGCGGCGGAGTGCGATCCGCGCCGGTTAGGCCTGGAGGCTCTGTTGCTGCGTGCGCAACTGCAGAAGCCTCTGTATTTCCGCTGTGCGCGCAGGCCCGAGCTTGTAGCCGAACATGCACGCTGTACCGAGCAGGACAAATCCAATCGGCCCGAGAACGTACGCCGCAGCCAGCCCGGTCATGGCAGCGGCGGTGTTCTCTGCATCTGACGCGGGGTTGTACCCAATAGCCGCCAATACGTTGAACGTCAGGCCCACGGAGATTGCAGCAGAGAGTTTGGGAGCAAGTGTAATGAGCGAGAACAGCAGTCCGCTCCGCTCCTTGTCCTGTGTGAGCCTGATCTCATCAGCGACGTCGGCCGTCATGGACCGGAGCAGGACATGAAACCCTGCAAACAGAAAGCCAGAACACACCAGGGGAACGCAGGACAGCAGCGGGGCATCCATTGGAACGAGAACAAGGCTCGCGAGTGCTCCCACATAGGCCAGGCCGGTCACGATTGTTGCCCTGTGCTTTCCGATCCTTGTCGACAGGCGACCAATGGCAGGGGCGCCCAGCAAACCAATGCCTAATGCCGCAATCAGCAGCAAAGAGGCTTCTTGAACCGAAAATCCGCGGACTTCAGTGAAGTAGAACAGGAAGAGAGCTCCCTCCCAGGACGTACCAATCGTGAAGAACAGCATGGAGAGCACGATGCGCATCATGCTTGGGTGGATAAGGAGAGCGACATAATCCTTTATCGATGCCCGACTGTTTGAAGTCTGAACGATGACCGGTTCCGGCAGGAATGCGCAGCTCGCGAAAACAGCAATTGGAATCGACAGGAGAATGAACCAGCCCATCTCCGGGACGCCAAGGCTCTGACCATCCGCCGCCGGTGCAAGCAACGGCACCGCGAACACCAGCGTCATGCCTGCGACACCCATCGCGCCTATCGCTCCAAACATGCGCGACCGTTCATTGTACGATGGGGAAAGCAGCGCTGCCCATGCGGAATGTGAGAGTGTGAGGATTGATGTGCCGATGTACATCACGAGGAGCCAGAACATCACATACGGTGCGCCGACACCGGCGTCGGCCATGAAGAGCATGTAGACGCCCGCGGCCGTGATGGGTGCGCCCAAGATCAGCCAGAACCGATACCGACCCCAGCGCGTACGGGTGCGGTCCATGAAGAGGCCCAGAGCAGGGTCAATCGGCAGGTCGATGAGCCTGATGAAAGCAAACGCCGCCCCCACGCTGGCCAGATCGAGGCCTGTATGGCGTGCATAGTATTGCGGGAGGTACACCGATACGGCCATCAGTATCGCCTGCAGCGGAAACGCCGACGCCGCGAAAAGAAGTAATGCTGTCGTGGAGAGGGGAGGACGGTGCAGTCCCGCGCTCAGGCTTGTCTCTTGCATGTTTTTCCCCGCACCGTCCCGCCTGACGGGTGACCTGTCATCAGGAAGCAGGGAAGTATGCTGGCCTGCCGCAAGAGGCGGGAGATGAATTCCGGCCAATGTTGCCAGACTGACTAGTCAGGCACGTGTATTCCAAGCTCCTTGAGGCGCTTTGCCAGCGGGGCGAGCTCGGCATGATAGCGCCGTCGCATCTCTGTCGAAGATGAATAGATTGATCCCCTGATCTGTGCCGCACTCGCTGTCAGTGAGGCCGAGGTGTTCCGGCCCAGGTCAAGGGCCTCATCCATCCACTTGAGATTGCACCTCCGCGCCAGCTCCGCACCGGCCAGTGCTGGCGCGCTGACCAGATCCTCGTAAGCGATTTCGATCATACGTCCTGGCATGACCGCCACCCAGTGACGCATCAGGCTGTCGTAGGCCGCATAGTACCGCGCCAGATCTCCGAAATCGTAGCTGAATGGGTAGCCCTCGCCAAACAGTGTGCGGAACATCGCAAAGCAGTTTTCAAGTGGATGGCGCCGGACCCAGACGATAGGTGAACGTTCAAAGCTCCTCGCGATTGCTCCCACGTAGAGATAGTTCAGCGGCAGCTTCTCGATCACTCTCGTATCCCGATTTGGACGCCCAGCCAGCGCTTCGTAACGTCTTGCGACCTGATCGGCCGGTGCAGCTGCGCATCTTTGAAAGACGTCGCCCGGAAGCGGTGGCGCCGATTGAAGGAGTGCATTTGAAAAGTTGTCAGTTTCCCCGTTCGACTCCACGTCCGGGAGTGACCCAAGAATGCGCTCGACAAGGGTGGTGCCCGATCGTGGCAGTCCGACGATGAAGATGTGACGATCGTGCGCACTGGATGCCGGGGTCGCCTGGGTCGTATTCGCGCCAAAGACTTCAATGATGCGCGCTATCTTTCGTTCATCGGTCGCCACATCATAGGACAGAGCCTTCCGCCGGGCGGCCGCACCTTTCGCGAAGGCCTCAAAAGCTTCTGCGTAGCGACCCAAGTCATGGAGTTCCTTGCCGGCAGCGTAGGCAAGGAACATCCTCTGACGGTTGTTGCTGTTTGAACTGAGTCTGGCCTTGAGGTCCCCAACATGATTTTCATCCGGCGTAGCGGTTCGCACCTCTGACCTCAGCAATACGGCCGGCATGTGGTCAGGTTGCAGGGCAAGGGCTTGCGCACTGGCTGCATGCGCCTTCTCCAGCTCGCCGAGACTTCGCTCGGCTGTCGCCAGATTGTACCAGAGCTGAGCATCATGGGGCCGATCCTGCGTCGCACGCTCATACAGCTGCTTCGAAAGGGCATGTCGACCGAGCCGGCGGGCGTAGTAGGCGAGGCCATCAAGTGCCTCGGACATCGACCCAAACTCATGCAGGGCGCTGTCGAACGCGCTTTCCGCTTCGGATCGCCTGGCTAAGCTCAGGAGCAGGTCGATGCGTATTGCGTGAACCTGCCCAAACGCCTGCTCACCCGATATCAGTCGTTCTGCGGTTGCGAGTGCTTCCTCAAGAGTGTTTTCGCGACACATGCGCTGAAGCTCACGCATTTGGGCCTCAGACGCGGGCATTGCCGAACTCCAGATCAGGTTGCTGCGCATCTTGCCGCGGGGATGCTCCGAACTCCTCTCGGATCAGGGCTTCCGGTTTGCGACACCTCGTCTGCGCAGTGTGGCGCCCATATCCTCGTGTGTCGAATGTCTCTGCTACCGCGCCCTGGAGACCCTTCCCAGAAGCCAGTACAGGGCTGGGCGTGCCGCATCAGTTGACCCGGCATACGAACGCACCGCGATTTCTCAGGCTGCCGCCTCAATCAGCTCCTTTGGACCAAAGCTTCGCGCCTGAGCCCTGAAGACCTGGGGCGAGCAACCGACCCACCGACGAAAGGCGTGTCTGAAGTTTGTTGCTTCCGAATACCCCAGGCTCGCTGCGATCTGGTCTATCGTAAGATCAGAGTAGATGAGCGCCTGCTGAGACAACTCCTGCCGAACCTGTCGCAGAATTCCACTGTAGGACGTATCAAGGGACCTAAGGTGCCGCCGCAGGGTTCGCTCTGAAACAGCAAGAGATCGGGCGACTTCGTTCAATGTCGGGACGTGGTGCTCAAGCCAGGCGAACTGGCAGCGCACCCTCCTCAGGAATACGTCGTCGGTCTGAGATGGCCGCTTTGACGGACAGCTGCGAGCGGGGAGGCTGCCACGAACCCGTGGCACAATGGCAAGGGACATGGATACAGGAAACCCGGTAAATATCGAATCTAGAAAGTGATAGGCCTTCAGATGTATGTGTCAAGCGGAGTTTCCGGACTTCGTGACATGCGATGGGGGCTGCTGAAGAGGGCGCGCCCTGCAACATCAGTTGTCTTTCGTCTCTGACCCATGCGTGGCCGGACAAGTTAGGGACCTGAGATGGTTCGCCGACACTCCCATCCTGGGTCAGCGTTACTTAAGGTGCTGCGCCAAAGGCTGGCTGATGTTGTCTGGTGACGGCGCGTGGAGTTCGAAACACTGCGCCCTCGCGCGGCACGAGAGCAGGTGGACAACGTCCTTCTGGCGCATGCGCAGGTGAAGAGCTCAGCTTGGAGCGCCCATGCGTCGTCGTCATCAGAATGCAGTTTGGCCGGGTCTCACCTGTCGGAGTGTAGTCGAACGGGTAGTCTCGTTCCCGATTAGCGAGGAGCATCCCATGCCAGATTCAGTTCATTCCATAAGCGACGGCCTGCAACACCTCCCGTTTGGCGCGCCGGTCGCCGAAATTCTGGAGGCATTCGACCGCGATGGAGGTGTTATTCTCGACGACGTTCTGAGCCCCGAAACTGTTGCCCAAGTGAATCGCGATGTCGACGCAGAGCTCGAACGACTCCGCTGCGGATCGGAAACAGGTGACGAGTTCATGAAGGCCTTCTTCGGAGAGAAGACAAAAAGGCTCACGAACGTCGTGACGCTCAGCCCCGTCCTCCAGGAGGCGCTCTTTGCCCATCCCACCACCATGGAGTACATCGCCGGAATCTATTCCGGGGTCAGTGATGCCTTCTGGCTCAACACGTGCCAGGTCATCGAGATTCATCCCGGCGAGAAAGCTCAGATGCTCCATCGCGATATGGGCAACTACCCTTTGTTCTACAGATACGGCCCCGACGCACCTGAAGTCATGGTCAACATGATTGTCGCCTTGATGGATGTGACGGCGGAGGCGGGCGCCACACGCATCATCCCGGGTAGTCATAAGTGGTCCTTTGACAAACCCTACACCCCCGAGATGACGATCCCCGCAACCTTGAAGCCCGGCTCCGCACTCTTCTATGGCGGTAAGCTCGTTCACGGTGGGGGAGCGAACGTGACCGAGGATGTCAAACGCCGTGTCATCGCCGTGCCATACAATCCGGGCTTTCTTGTCCCTGAGGAGGCTTACCCCTTCACGGTTTCCCTGGATGCGGTCCGAAAGATGTCGCCTCGCATGCAGCAGTTGATCGGCTTCCGCTCATTCCATCAGCGAAATCCTGCCGGCGGGAGCCTGTGGCAGCACAACTACGAAGAGCTCGCTGAATTTCTCGGCCTTTAGGGCGTCTCGGATGGCGTGCTGTTCGTAACAGGATAGCCGCCATCGCCCCGCGCAACGGCAATGAGGTGTGTCTCGTGAGAGCACTCGATCGCCCGACATTCTACATAGCGGGAGCAGGATTGATGGGCTCCGCTGTAGCCCGCGTGATAAGGAACGCGGGCTACAGCACATCCATCTGGAGCCGGACACCCGAACGCACACGACCGCTTGAAGAGGAGGGGTTCACAGTTGCCGTTACCATGGAAGCCGGCATCACCGACGCTGATGTGACAATTCTACTACTGACAGATTTGGATGCCGCCCGACCGTACCTTCATCGCTGCATCTCCCGTCTCAAGGGCAAGACTGTCGTCAATCTGATGACGGGATCAGAAAGTGACGCAAGAAGCCTTGCGGAACTAGTGGAGCGCGCCGGGGGATATGCGATCGACGGCGCCATCCTGAGCTTTCCCTCACAAATCGGTCTGCCGACGGGTACAGTCCTCTATTGTGGCAATGAGTCCGCGTGGGCATCTTTGGAGCAGATACTCCTGCGCCTTGGTGGGAGATCGCGATGGTTGGGATCTGATCATGGGCGATCCTCGATCCTGGATACAGCCGCGACCGGAGCATTCTTCCAGACCAGTCTTGCTGCTTTCGTAGAGGCTGCGGCTTATGCAGAAGCGCGTGGCGTCAGTGTAGAAGTTCTCGGTGACTTGCTTGTTGAGCTGTGGCCCGGCTTCAGTTCGTCAATACAGCAGGCTTGCGAATCCATTCGCACGAGATGCTGGGAAACCCACGATGCGACGCTGGACACATTCTCTGCCGCTACTCGAGTTTGGCAGGCAGAGATGCTGAAGGCTGGGATGCGTGCACCACTCATATCCGCTTCGCTTGAATCGATGAGGCACGCGCAGGCAGCGGGGCATGGTGACAGGTCATTCTATGCGCAGTTCTTGACGTCTGGAGCGGTGAGATCGTCAGCATGACGCAGTGCATTACACAATGTGGGTTCACGCTGAGATGCGTCCACAGTGGCGACCTCATTGCCGGTCAAACTGACATCTAGCACTCTATCCAAGCATCAATAGGTCTCCCCTCGTCGAACCTCTTGAAGTGGCGACGATCAACTCGGCTCCGGTTCCGCCGGAGCCGATTTTTTTGTGGGCTGGCTTCAAACATGGAGGTGGTTCGTCAGTGTGTGAAAACTTTCTGGTGGCGTGTGCACGATGTTTGGGTCGGTAGCAGTTTGCAGAGTGCACTCCGTTTCGAAATCTCTTGCATGGCCAAAGCTTTTGCGATGAACGTCCGCTTTTCTCACGAGCGCGCCGTCAGCAACTCGTCGAAATCAGTTGTATAACGCGGCGACAGTCTCTGCCGTCGCATCGACCAGCTTGAATGGGCGATGCCGGCTGCGGCTGGCGAGAGTGTGCGTCTGCCATAGCGCAGGTTTACCGAGTCCAGCGCAGTCATCAACCGTGCGCGGCGTTCGCGATCAGTCGAAGGAAAAAGATCACGGGGCTGTTCGGCTGATCGCGCGAGATCGAGCAGGACGACGCCAGCCTTGGCATAGCGATAACCGTCACGCCACAGGCGCTGACCGGCCCGCACGACATCCTTGATCAGGACGAGTGTGTCGGCTGTCGTCTCAATCCCGAATGTTGCCTGGTTGAAGTAGCGCGGATCCTTGTTGAACTGATTGGTGCGCATGAACACCTGCAAGCCGCCAGCAACAAGTCCATGGTGCCTGAGCTTCTCGGCCGCGCGCGTGGCGTAAACGGCAAGCGCCTGTTCCATCTCGGGCCAGCGCGTTACCGCACGACCAAAACTGCGGGTGACCGCGAGGCTCTCTCGGGTCGCAGGCGCCTGGGAGAAGGGGATACAGCTGACGCTGGCAAGCTCCCTGTGTGTGCGCGCGCCGGTCACGGTCAGCAGGTCGCGGACTTCGTCATTGGGCAGCCGCATGAAATCCGCAACGGTCGTGACGCTCAGCTTGGCGAGCTTTGCGACGGCCGCTGGGCCAATCCCCCAGACATCCGAGATGTGCATCTGCGCATAGGTTTCTGCGCGGGCCGCTTCGGTTGAAAGATCGCAGATGCCGACATCCGTTCGGTAGGATTTCGCGGCCTTGTTGGCCAGCTTGGCGATGGTCTTGGTCGGCCCAATGCCAACGCAGGTCGGAATTTTTGCGATGCGACGCGCCTCAGCGCGAACCCGATAGGCGAGGGCGACCGGATCCGAAACACCCGTCAGGTCAAGAAACATCTCATCGATGGAGTAGGGCTCCACCGCAGGGGCATTTGCGGCGAGCACTTCGTAAAGCCGCCGGCTCATGTCGCCATAGAGCGCATAGTTTGACGACATCCAGATGATGTCCTTGGCCCCCGGCCGCTTACTGGCAATGTGCCAGGGCTCGGCCATCTTCACCCCGCGATCCTTGGCTTCCTGTGTGCGGGCGATGACGCAGCCATCATTGTTCGATAGCACCACGAGTGGCTTGCCTCGCAGCGTCGGGTCAAATGCACGCTCGCATGAACAATAGAAGCTGTTGCCATCGACCAGCGCAAAGACCGTCACGGCCGCGTCCTGACCAACGCCTCGACGATGGCCCAAACCTCCACGTCGTCTTCAATCGTGATGATCGGGCCAGAGCTTGGCTGCAGCTGCCACGTCTCATTGCGTTTGGTCAGTACGGCGAGGATGACATCGCCGCCGACCATGGCGACGCAAACCTTGCCGGGCTTGGGATCGGAGGCCGCGTCGGCGACAAGAATGTCGCCATCATGAATCCCGCGCGCGGCCAGAGCCTGACCTTTCACCCGAACCGGATAGCGCCCCGGTCGTCGCAGATCGAGAATGGCGGCAAGATCCACCACACCCTCGACGTAGTCCTGCGCCGGTGACTGAAACCCTGTTGTATTATCGCCCTTGTACTGGCTCATGGAAAGAACAAATAGCGAACAATATTCCCGCTGGGAAGATGGTCCAGTTCGCTCGGTCCACAGAAAGTCGGCCTTGCGGCTGCGAGGGCGAAGGCGTTGTGGCGCGCGGGGGATGTCCGGTGAGCCTTCCTGCGATGGACGTCACCTGATTGAGCTGAGTGAGAAGCGACTCCTTATCTCATGGCCTTGGCGGGCCGGGAGATCGCCTGCGCGCTTTCCCTCGCCATGGCCTGTCGCGTCCGCTGTTCAAGGGACGCTGGTGCTCTTTGCCCTTGAGCAGCGGCCTCATGCGACAGGCCGGAGAGGCGGGTCGCGCAGGCGACCCCGATCCGGCGTGTTGCCGTCGGGCATGCTCACGGAGCCAATCCATGTCTGCTCAACATCAACCCATCCAGCTGATTGCCCTCAACAAACTCATCGTGTCGCCGCGCAATGTGCGCCGGCAGGATCGCAAGGCCGAAATCGATGCCCTTGCTGCATCCATCGCCGCCCATGGGTTGCTGCAGAATCTGTGCGTCGTGCCAACCGAAAACGAGAAGCATGAAGTCGATGCGGGCGGACGCCGCCTTGCGGCCCTGAAGCAACTGGCCAAGCAAGGCGTGATCCCCAAGGATCATCCGGTTCCTTGCCATGTTGTCGCTGTAGAGCAGGGTATCGAAATCTCGCTCGCAGAAAACGTGCAGCGGGTCGCCATGGATGCCATGGACGAGGTTGACGCCTATGCCGCTCTTGTCGCCGAAGGCGTGACGCCCGGAGAGGTCGCCCACCGGTTCGGCGTCACCCGCCGTCATGTCGATCAGCGTCTGGCGCTCTCGGGACTTTCGCCGAAGATCAAGGCCGCGTGGAAGCGCGGAGACATCAACCTGGATGCAGCGCGCGCGTTCTGTCTGGTGCAGGACCATAGCCAACAGGAGGCCGTATTCAAATCCCTTGGCCGGCCAATTACACATGCGGGCTCGGTTCGCGCGCGTCTCATGGATGGTCGGATGCGAGCATCTGATCGACTTGCGCGGTTTGTAGGTCTTGAGATGTATGAGGGCACCGGTGGCGCTGTAGTGCGGGATCTGTTCGATACCGAGGCCGTCTATATCGAGAACCCTGCGCTGATGGCGGAACTGGCAGAAGCCAAGCTTCAAAGCGAGCGCGATGCTTGGCTGTCGCAAGGATGGGGTTGGGTGGAGACGAACCTTGGTCACGGGCGAACCGAAAGCGCCCACACCAACATACGCCTTCAACCAGATTGGCGCGAACTCACGGAAGCCGAAGAAGCTGAGCTCGCGCGGTTGCGCAGTGAACTGGATGCGCTGGATGCGGCGCTTGACGATGACAGCGTGGATGATGATCCGCGCTGGGACACGCGAGATACGCTCGCTGCATCAATCGAAACGTTGAGACAGGCCGCCCGCGTCTGGAACACGGATCTCATCGCCCATGCCGGCGTGGTCGTAGGCATCAGCCATGATGGCGAGGCATATGCAACGCTGGGGGTCGTTCGCCAGTCCGATGAAAAGACGATCAAAGCGATCCGTAAGCGGTTGGAGACGCCTGAGACCGATGGTGGAGTGGCAGAAGATGAAGAAACTGACGCAGGTTCCGTGGTAGAGCCTGCGTCGCTCGGCTTACCGAAGTCTGTCATCCGTGATCTTTCGCTCGCGCGCACCCGTGCAATCCGCCTTCTGCTTGCGCGGGATCGCGAAACTGCACTCGCAGTAACCGTAGCTGCGATGATCTTGCGGGCATCTTTTCGGAGTGAACTGCCTGGCGTTGGTGTGACGGCGAGTGCCGCGCACATTGATGATCTCGATGCGTTCGTTGAGGCACGCAGCGCAACTCTGGCGTATATTCCGGAAAATGAAGCAGAGGTGCTAGACTGGTGTCTGACACAGCCACCCGAAACGCTTCTCTCATTGCTGGCTGTTATCGTCGCTGATGCGGTTGATCTTGCGCACGAGAAGGGAGCACCGTCTGATCGCCATCGCCAGATGCTGGCCGACAGGTTAGCTGAGGTTCTCAACCTCGACATGCGTCAGTTCTGGGAAGCGGACTCTTCCTTTTGGACCCGCCTGCCCAAGGCAGATTTGCTGTCGGCTTTGGCGGAAGCGCCTGAAATAGTCGAGAAGTCGCAGGCAAAGCAGGAAGCTGCGCTGAAAGCGCATGCCAAGTTGAAGAGGGACGAACTCGCTGCGAAAGTGGACGAAGCCTTCGCTGGCGCGGGCTATCTTCCCGATATGTTGGTGACGCCTGTTCCAGCGGGCAGGTTCGAGTTGACCGGGACGGGGTTTGCAGTCGCGGCCGAGTAGAGATCACCTGCTCGAATACAGAAGGGCCGCTGAAAGGTCGGCGGCCCCTTTCGCGAACGCGCGAGTTTAGTTTTGGGGGAGGTAGTCCGATTGGTACGCGTCGGTCGTACATCTTGTGGATTCGCCAACTACGCTCTGCTTCGCGTGCCAGCAAGATAGGGTATGATTGCTTCCTGAACCCAACGCATGTTGTTGGGCGTGCTCAAGCGCCACAGTGCTGGCCCGTGGCAATCCCGAAGTCGCATGCCGCTGTTGCAGGGACAGTCCCAGTGGCCCTTGATCACCGGCTTTGAAAGCATGAGGAAGGCCGTCCGCGCCTGATCGTCAGTGGTCAGACCCAATACGTCGCGCAGCGCTTCGAGAGCTCCGTCGACGCCGTGCTTCCTTTCGCCGAAGGGCCAGGGCTGTCCTGCCTCCACCAGGCTTTGGCCGACAAAGTAGCTGTGGACCGGGCCCAGCAAAAAGGTTTCAAATCGTGCGTCAGAACGTTTGATTTTCCACTCTAGCGGCACAAAAAGGCACGCCACGCTCGAGCTGTTATGGCGGTCGGCGATTCGCGGGATACGTCCGGCAGTTTCGCGCACGTTCGGCGGGTCGTCAGGGTAGGTCGAGGGGAATGTGATTTCAATCTTGTATCGATCAAGAACCTCCCCCTCATGCACGACGGGAAACATGCCCTCGACGACCACCGCTTCCGATGTCGCGCGCAAGGTCAGAGTCGCATAGGGGCCAACGAGCGTCTCCCGCACGTCGTCCACTAAGCCGGGCTCAGCGATCCACCAGTTCGGCTGTATGCTCAGTTCCCCATGTCCCAGGGCTGGATCGGCGCGCGGGCGGACTGCGCTGCAGCGGTAAGGCGCGCGACCCTTGCGACTTTCTCCGCTTCCACCGCGCCGAAGATTGCCTCCCAACCGTTGCTTTTGACCTGAGCGCGCACATCGCGCGCCATGTTGCGGATACTCCACCAGGCGTCGCGCAGCAGCGGCATCAGATCGTTGCCGGTCGGGTTTGCCGGGTCTTCGATCGTGATGGCCTCTTCGGCGTTCTCGATTTCTTCGAGAACATGGTCAAGCTGGGCCAGCAGGTCATCCTTCTTGTGGCTCTTGAGCAGTTTCACCACCAGCAGTTCCCAGGCGAATTGCTTCACCGAGAGATGGCGACGAACGCGCAGCAGTTTCAGCAGGCGCAATGCATCGAGGACGCCGCTGTCGCGGACATGCGCGATGTGCGTGTCGAGATTGGTCTTGAGCCGAGCTTTGTCGCCGCTGTTCTGATAGAGATAGCAGTCGTCCCTGTCGTCGCTCGTGAAGCGGCCTGGCACGACGTCAATGTGCAGATCGCTTCCAGCTTTTTGAGGATCATTGCTCGTAAGGCGGAGGGCGGAGGTCTTCTCCCGCACCGTGTATTTCGAGCGCAGCGTCTCGGCGACGTTGAAGAAAATGTCTTCGAGCGTCTCGCCCGCTCCGTTCTCGCCAGCGTGGAGATAAAAGACGAGGTCAAGGTCGTACATCTCCTTGATCAAAGTACCTTTGGCCTTGGAGCCGCCATAGCGGACAGTGAAGTCGCAGTTCGCGTACTTGTCGCGCAGAACTTTTTCGACTTCGCCGCGTTCGGTGCGCAGCTCCTTCATCTCGTCGCTGTCGTCGGCGAGGGTTTGGTCTTTGAGAACGTTCTTGAGGTACTCTTCGTCGGTCATTTCATTTTACCTCGATCTGGAAGATAAAGCCGCCGTTGGCCTTGTCGGCGTCGTGTATGCGAAGCGCGGGATGACGCTTCAGCAGACGTTCGCGGCCCAGCGTCACGGCGATTGGCGTGGGCACGGCGGGAAAGACATCGATCGCATCAACGTATCCGTGCTCCACCGCGATCCGCCCGAGCAGTTCATGATAGGCGGGTGCAAAGCCGGCGAGGTCGTCGATGCGGTTGAGGAAGGTCGGCTGCGGCACGACACCGTCCACCGTAATTTCGTAGACGGCAGCATCGCGCCGGGTCTCCAACGGAAGATCGGCAAGGCCGATCGTGCCGCTCAGGGACAGGACCAGAGCCACGGGCGCGCCGCGCGGCTTCTCTTGGACGCAGCGTACAACGTAGGAGAAGGAAGGACCGGCGCTTTTCCAAGTCCAGTTCTGCGTATCGCGGTGCTTCTGGAAGACGTTGAGTGGCACCTTGTTTTCGAGCCGCGCGCCGAGATAGGCCAGCAGCGGAATTGGCGCGATGGCAAAGACTGACAGATGAGGGGTACGTGAGACCGGGCCATCGCCATCGAAGAGCTTGGCGACCTCCCTGTCGATCTTGCGGCAGGCGACGTCAAGGAAGCTTGCCGCTTCCACCTGGCCGTCGAGATCGGACAGATCGATGTGCACGAAGGTCGAGGAACAAGGATAGAGCGGGGCGATTGCGGCCATCACCTCGTTACGCGATACGCTCACATGCGCACCGCGGATCGGCGCCGTCATGGTCACAACGATGGTCTCGCAGTCCGGCGCCAGCAGGATCGCGCGACGGACGCGCTCCTCGTGCTCGTGTTTGAACGCCTTGAGGGTGGCGACTGAGAATAGCTCAGGCTGATCGTCGATATGCTTGTGGCAGGCGGCGCACATCAGCATCAGATTTTCAAAAGTATGGATGTTTTCGGGGCGGCCGTCCGCCTCGCCGCGCGGGCCCGCGTCGCTGAAAGCGTAGATGTGCGCTTGCTCCGCGAAGTTCCCCTCACGCTTCGTGACCGCGTGCTCAAGCAGGTATTTCCCGCACCCGCGAAACTCGCAGCAGCCGCCCGCCCGAGCGTAGAGCTGCAAAGTGACGAGCCGGGGGACATTACGTGCAGGACTCAGAAGATCGGGCTTTTGCTGGGTTTGCGCAGTCATGGCAGTCCCTCAGCCCCGCGGCGGTTTCGGGTCACGGCCGTGGCTGTCGCTCTGGGCGATCCGGCCGTCGAGGTTGTGGATTTTGAGTTCGGTCTGTTGGTTGCGGCTGACCGTTCGTGCGTCTTTCACCGCATCTGCCTTCTTCTCATGGTGACTTGAGGCGCGGCTCGCGCCGCCCTTTTTCACATCCCATCCGCCGCTAGGGTTCGGCACCACATGATGTGTGGGAGGGCCGGGCTTTTTCGCCATATTTTGTGTTCCCCTGAAATATCGGGTAAAAAAGTATCGCTACTCTGAACTTATGGATGCGATGCCGCGTTGTCAAGGATGGAAAGTACGCCTACTCTGAACCTGTGAGTAAGGGAGAAGCCGCGTGACAACAGCACTAGGCGAAAAGATACGAATTCTCAGGCAAAAACAGGGGTATACGCTCGAAAAGCTGGCCGAACTCACCGAGTCAAGCAAGAGCTACATCTGGGAGCTTGAGAATAAGAATCCCCCTCGGCCGTCGGCTGAAAAAGTCGCCAAGATCGCCGCCGCGCTGAAAGTCACCTCGGACTATCTGGTGGACGAGTCCGGGCTAGCAAGTGAGGCGGATGCCACCGACCAGGCCTTCTTCCGCAAATACCGAGGCATGGACCCCAGCACCAAGGACAAGATCAGGCGGATGATCGACCTTTGGGACGGGAAGGAATGAGCAAACTGTCTCCTGAGCGGTGGGCGTTCGACATCACACGGCTGCTCAACGCCGTGCTCGGAGACAACCGGTTTCCTGTGAAAGTGCCGGACGTGGCGATGGAGATTTCGAAGGCGAAGTTTCCCGACGACCCGGTCGCGTTTGTGCACGGTGCAGATTTGCCAGGCTTCGACGGCGCTCTCTATCCCGCGCCCCCCGGCAAGAAGGGCTGGGGCATTATCTACAACAACCGAATCGCCTCCGAGGGGCGCATCAACTTCACCCTAGCGCATGAGTTCGGCCACTACCTCTTGCACCGGATGCACAATCCCAAGGGTTTCAACTGCGGCCAACAAGACGTTGTCCGATGGGACTCGGAGTACGGACAGATCGAACATCAAGCCAACGTGTTTGCTGCAACACTCCTCATGCCTCTCGATGATTTCCGCCGGCAGATCGACCCCCGAGCGGACGCAGAGATCGATCAGTTGTCGGCATGCGCGGACAGATACCGGGTCTCACTGGTGGCGTCCGCATTGCGCTGGCTTCAATTTACAGAACGTCGCGCAGTTCTCGTCGTGTCGCGTGACGGCTATATTCTGTGGGCAAGGTCGAGTGAAAGGGCGCTCAGGACCCGAGCCTATTTTCGGACGAGCGGCCCGCCAATCGCCGTTCCGCCGGAATCTCTTGCCGCAACGCGATCTGACACACGCAACGAAATTCAGCATCCCGGTGGTGTTTGGTTTCCTACAGAGACAAAGGAGGTCGTCGTTCGGTCGGAGCAGTACGACTTCATCATTTCTCTGCTCACGCTCGCTGACGATGACCGGCCCTGGCTCCCGGACGCAGAGTCGGAAGAAGACACTTACGATCGATATAAGCGATCGCGGCAGACCTAGCTTACCGCTACCAGTCAACCGCTTGATCCGGCAGGTGGGAGTCGAGCTGCAAGCCCTTGGTGAACGGCGATCAGAAACTTGTCTTCGTGGACGTGGTCTAAGCCGCTCGGTTCCCGCATCCGTTCTGAGAGTTCTAAGGTTCTGAAGCGCTCCCAAACTACTGTTCGTTGGAAGTCAGAGTGTTCGACCTCGAACGGGCTGGTTGCACAACAGTGCTAGAGCAGACTCGGCATCGCAGCGAGTGCCAGTGCGTAAGGCGCTGCTCTGGTAGAATGGCTCGGAGATTTTGCCGAACCCGATTGGTAGCTGTGGTCGCCATCTTTGCCCCGACCCGATCGAAAGCCTCCAAGCCCAAGCTGTCTGTTCTCATTCACTGTACGCGCCCCGCCGGGGCCACGTCTGCTTGTCACGCCCATCAAGCGTCCGTCGCATGACCGCTCAAGGGGCCGAGGCTTCGCGCCTTCGGCGCTGCAGGCCGCACCAACCCCTTGCGCGGTCACCGCTGCGCTTGCTTTCCGGCCGCTCCTGAGGGGCGTCGCAAACGCGACCCCGGCGGGGCTGATCCCGCGGGATCACAAGGAAAGCC
>Ga0116156_10000677_pt1 | contig 35574 bp, 25 predicted proteins | sample AD_UKC045_MetaG_FD_89891 | JGI IMG/M metagenome (GOLD analysis project Ga0116156, IMG submission 89891) | Active sludge microbial communities of municipal wastewater-treating anaerobic digesters from USA - AD_UKC045_MetaG | ecosystem: Engineered > Bioreactor > Anaerobic > Digestate | place: USA...
GGTTATAAATGCTATCATTGAAAGCCTTGGTAGCCCGGTTTATAGTAACCAGGCAATGAATGCGCTAGCACTGATAGGTGTCGATACCTTAACCGCTTTGGATTCTGCTTTTTATCGAAGTGGACAAAGTACGCAAGTTATGTTGCGACTCGTTCAGGTGCTTGGTCGTATTGGTGGCCAGCGAGCGCGCGAAATTCTTTGGGGAAAAATCGATTATCCAAATAAGGTAGTAGTATCTCAAGTTCTTGTATCACTGGGCGAATGTGGATTTAAAGTTGGGATATCTCAAATAACGCGTATTAAATACGCCATCGAATCAGATATTGCCGATATCAGTTGGAATCTAAGCGCGATACAAGAAGTGGGTGATGATGCCTTTAGTGCTGAAATAATTGCCGCACTACGTTGGGAAATTCAAAATGACATCGAACACATTTACATGTTGCTTACCATGTTATATGATACACGTTCGATTCAGCTTGTAAAGGAAAATATTGATAGCAAAACCTCTGAAGGAATTGCATTTGCTATTGAGTTATTAGACGTGTTCCTGTCCGATCAGCTTAAGCAACGTGTTATTCCTATTCTGGACGATATTTCAGATTCGGAGCGAATTAAGCGATTGGAAGATTTCTATCCACGCATAAAACTGGATTCCAATCTAGTGTTAAAGTTTATGATCAATAGGGACTTCACCCAATCCAACCGGTGGACAAAGGCATGTGTGTTATATCAGATCGGGATGTTGCGCATTAGTGATTTTAAAATGGATTTAATTGCTCAACTTTTCAATCCCGATAGTTTGATTCGTGAAGTATCTGCGTGGGCATTGTTTAAAATTAGTGAAGATTCGTACAATCAAAATACCAGGAGATTGACTGAGGAGGTAAAGAGAGATCTTGATGTACTCATAATTCATTCAAGGAGAATGACGAGGTTTGGCAAGGTTCAGTTCTTCCAACAGATTGAAGTGTTTCAAAGTGTTCCGGGTATCACCCTTTCTTATTTGGCTGATATTTGTGAGGAGCTTCGCTTAAAGGTAGGTGAGTCTCTTACCCTAGATGAGAAATCGAATAACAACTTTTATGTCCTGGTAAATGGCACAGTGGATTTCTATCAGCGAGGTGAGCTGGTTGGGGAGTTCTCTGAAGGACAATTTGTAGGAGAGATGTTGGCCTTACCTAATTTTGTCAACACCAATCTCATTATTCCTAAAACCGAGGTTATTATTTTGAAATTTAACAAGGATCAGTTTTATGAGCTCCTTTCTGATAATGTGAAGTTGGCTGATAAGATGATTGAGTTTATATAATCTGTTTATGAACAGGTCAAAGCGAATATTCTTGTTGGGAGGCATTGTCTTTTTTGTCCTTCTATTTTATGCCAGCTATGACATAAGCAAGCGAACAACTTTTCCAGGATCAAAGCCGCAATTACCCGAGCGGCTAAAGAATGTCTACTTAAAGCCAGATTCCGCAAAAGTGGATACACTGAAGCAGAAGTAGTAAAATTTCACATTTTCGTAACAAAAAATTTGCAATCGGTTGTTTTGATCTGTTTTTATTTTACATTTGAAACAGATTAAAGCCAACTATAGACATAAAAATCCCCCTTAGTCCAGTACTTCGGGGGATTTTTACTTTTTGGAACCTCTCGATTCTATCCGACCTCCTGATAAATCCATCCATCCGTCATATTTTCAGGTGGTCGATTTCTATAATTTGAATCCAAAGCAATCGATTACGTTTGTTTCAGATTAAAGCCAACTATAGACAATGAAAATCCCCCGGGGTCCAGGACTTCGGGGGATTTTCTTTTATAGAACTTGCTAATCATGCATTCAGAAGGCAACCACTGAAATTCATCTTACGTCCTGTCAGAAATACGACATTACCTTCCTTCATATTACCATACCTTCGGTGCCATTATGAAATTCATCTATCTGCTTTTCTTTAGTTTTATAGTTACTGTAGCAATCAGTCAAAAGTATACTGTGGAAAAAGGCTCGGCTTCTTTTTTTTCACATGCTACGGTAGAGGACATTGCTGCAAAAAATGAGAAAATTGCAGGATTATTTAATTCTTCTACAGGTGATGTAGCGTTCTCAATACCCAACAAAGAATTTCAGTTTGCAAAGTCGCTGATGAAAGAGCACTTCAATGAGAAGTATATGCAGACGGAAAAGTTTCCGAAGTCAACTTTTCAAGGTAAGGTTACGGGGTTCGATTTAAATTCAAATGAAGTACAACAAGCTAAGGCTAAAGGCAAGCTAACCATTCATGGGCAAACAAAAGATGTTGAAGTTTTAGGAACCATTGAAAAGCAAGGTGATCGACTAATATTTAAAGCAAAGTTTATCGCAAAACTTGAAGATTATAAAATTTCAATTCCCCAATTACTTTGGCAAAATATTGCGGAGCAAGTTGAGGTGACCGTTGATCTTGTTTTTATGCCTCAGTAAACATCTAGTCCTATCTCTTGAGCTTAATGGTGGTTCAAGCCATTTCAAAATCTTAAGGTAATTTCTTGCGAAAGTTATGTAGAGCAGTGCAACCCTTTTATTTCTAACTTGTCTATCCAAAGGATAGTTTTAAATCGATTGGAGCAACAGGTAATCGAACTTCATAATGACCTCATCACCCTTTGTAAAATGGGCGATCAGGACGCGCATTATCGTTTGTATAAACTTTACTCAAAAGGTATGTACAATGTGGCGTATCGTATCGTTGGAAATGAAGACGATGCAAGTGATGCATTACAGGAGGCCTTTATAAGTGCTTTCCGAAATCTGGATAGTTATCGTGCTGATGCAACATTTGGTGCCTGGATAAAGCGGATTGTAGTGAACAAATCAATTACTGCATTGCAGCGCAGAAAATTCGAACCCATTCCCGAGAATGATCGATGGGATGTTGCTGAAGAAGAGATGCCAATGGCGTATGCTGATGAATTAACAGTTGATCGCGTAAAGAAAGGTATTGAACAACTGCCAGACGGATATCGATCTGTTCTTTCGCTTTATCTACTGGAGGGATATGATCATCAGGAAATTGGCGATATTATGGGCATAAGCGAATCAACTTCAAAGTCACAATTGAATCGTGCCAAAGCAAAATTGAGAGAACTTTTAAATGGGAAGCTATGAAAGATAAAATGGAAGAATTTATTCGTCAAAACCGTAATGCGTTTGATGATCGGGAGCCTTCTGAGAAAGTTTGGCGCAACATTAAAGCATCTCTTTCTTTTGGAGAGAAGAGTTGGTTTAATAACGTTACGCTTTGGCGTGCTGCAGCGATTATCTTTTTTGCCCTGTCCGTTTACCTGATTATTCCCAAGGGTATTCTGATCTCTAAATCAGAATCAATCTCATCAAGGGAGTTTAGGGATGTAGAAGAGTTTTATACGCAGCAAATTTTGAATAAAGTAAAACTCATTCATGACTATACGAACAACGAAGGCTTGAATGGTTTTACACATGACTTTCAGCAATTGGAGGCCATGTATTTGGTGTTGAAAGAACAGATGAACGTCAGTCCCAGTGATAAAGTAAAAGATGCTTTGGTATTAAATCTTTTGGTTCGTATCGATTTGTTAAATCAACAATTGCATTCACTGGAAAAGGAAGTTCCTTCGAAGGAAGAAGAACAGCCTGAAACATCAATTTAAACTCTGCTGCGGTTTTGTCTATTTGATAAGTTGCAAATTCTTTCTATTTCAAAATCTCCTCAAAAACTGGAAGGAGAGTGTTGCTGATCTGATTGTATATTTTATATTGCCGTTTGAATGTTATTTTATGAAGCACGTTTTTGTTTGCATATTCCTTTGTTTTTCAATTTTTTCAATTGCCCAAGATCACGGATTTCCATTTGGGGAAGTTGCCCATCGTGAGTTGGATATTAAAAGTTATGATAAAGACACCTCTGCCGTAGCACTCGTTTTAAATGAGTTTGGTGAAGCGTACATTGATAATAGCAATGATAATAATTTGTTGCTAGAGTATCACATTAAAATAAAAATCCTAAAAAAAGCCGGTACAGACCAGGCAAATTTTGAGATACCATTGCGAAAAAGTAATGGTAAAGAAGAAGTACTTAAAGATGTTCAGGCATCTTCCTTTAACTTTGAAAATGGAGTAATAAAAGAGGCTAAGCTAAATACAAAGAGTGTCTTTAAGGAAGAACGAAGTAAATATTGGAATCTTCAAAAATTTGCAATACCGAATGTTAGGGTAGGCAGCGTCATTGAGGTTAAGTATACACTTGAATCTCCTTATATCTATAATTTCAGAACATGGGCGTTTCAGAGTGAAATTCCCAAAGTTAAGAGTGAATACTGGGCTACCATTCCGGGCAATTACATTTACAATATTTCGCTGAAGGGATTTTTGGAATTAAGCAAAAATGAAAGCGAACTGATCCGGGATTGTTTTACACCGGGCGGTGGTCACAAAGCAGACTGTGGTCGTTCCATGTGGGCGATGAAAGACATACCTGCATTTGTAGAGGAAGATTACATGACTGCCAGCTCTAATTTTATTTCAACCATCAATTTTGAGCTTTCAGAGATTCGGTTTTTTGATGGAAGAGTAGATAAAATTTCGAAGGAATGGAAGGATGTTGAAATGGAGTTGAGAGGGGACAATAAGTTTGGTGTCCAAATTAAGCGGGGAAAGGATATCGTTGATGGAAAAGTAGATCAGTTAATAATAGGAGAGACAGACCCCTTAGTTAAAGCAAAAAGAATTTATGATTTCATCCGGTATTGGTATCGCTGGAATGATGTTTACGGTTTGTATAGTGAGTTCGGAATTAAGAAGGCATTTGATACTAAAACAGGGAATGTAGGCGATATCAATTTGTCGCTGATTGCAGCGCTTAAGTATGCTGAACTGGATGTTGAGGCGTTGCTACTTTCAACGCGCGCCAATGGATTGGTTACTGAAATCTATCCTATACTGAGCGATTTCAATTATGTGGTTGCTAAACTAAACATTGGCGATAAGGTTTATTTACTGGATGCAACCGATGATTTTGTTTCATTCGGCCTTCTTCCTGAACGTTGCTTAAATGGAAAGGGTAGAGTTTTTGGAGGAAAGGAATCTTACTGGTACGAAATTAAACCTGCCGATAAGGAGAAAACCCTGTCCATAGTTAATCTGGTGTTAGATTCATTGGGTGCCATGCGAGGCACAATTCAGTATTCGTACATTGGCTATAAAGCTGCCAGTCAGCGAAGTAAGCTTAGCACTTTTACAAGCGAGAAGGAATACATTACTGATTTACAAAAGCGTATTCCTTACACTAACATTGAACATTTTGAATTCCAGAATGCAGATGACTCCTCCAAACCATTGGTTCTCAAGCTTGATGTTGTGATCCAGGCTTTTGATAACCTGAATACAAATCAGTTTTTATTGAATCCATTTATGGGTGAACGTTTGGAGAATAATCCTTTTAAATCTTCAGAGCGTTCCTACCCCGTTGACTTTGGGGCACCTCTTGAAGAAATTCTTGTGTTTTCAATGATCTATCCGAAGAACTTCGAAATAGATGAATTGCCAGCTAAAGTGGGTCTGGCACTTCCCAATAATGGAGGCAGGTATATCTGTGAATTTCAACAACTTGACAATCGCGTAACCCTAAATCACTCTCTTCAAATTTCTAGAACTATTTTTTCATCTGCCGAGTATCACTATTTGAAAGAATTATTCAATCGGGTAATTCAGGTTCAGCAGACTGATCTGGTATTTAAGAGAAAGTAGATCGGAGCAAAGCACTCTATTTACAATGCCAGCGATTTTGTTAAAAATAGTATAGAAAACTGTGTTTTCTAGTTTATCTTATGGCCGTATGAGTAAACTAGTCTTGAGCTTGTTAGTTGTTTCTGTTCTGAGCAACTGCTCCAATCCAAAAGAGAAAATCCCACCTTTAACAACCATGGAAAAATCATCTGGAAAGATGGTGGTATATCAATTGATACCCCGCTTGTTTGGAAATAAGAATACGACAAACAAAACCTTTGGAACGATTGAGGAAAATGGTGTGGGTAAGTTCAATGACATTAATAATGTCGCTTTAAAATCCATTAAGGAATTAGGCGTAACCCACATTTGGTACACAGGAGTTATTGAGCATGCCACACTCACAGATTATAGTCGTTTTGGAATCCCAGTAGACGATGCGGATGTAGTAAAAGGCATTGCCGGCTCTCCGTATGCCGTTAAGGATTATTATGATGTTGATCCGGATCTGGTAATTGATGTTAAGAATCGAATGCATGAATTTGAAAGCCTCGTTGAACGCACACATTCAGAAGGTTTGAAAGTTATTATCGACTTTATTCCGAATCATGTTGCACGTGCTTATAAGTCGGACGCAAAACCGGATGGTGTAAAAGACTTGGGTGAAAGTGATGATAAAACAGTTTCGTTTAACGCGATGAATAATTTTTATTATCTGCCTGGTCAATCTTTTAAAACACCTGTTCGGAATTCTGCTAGTGAACATATTCTAATGGATGGAAAATTTGAGGAAACTCCAGCAAAGGTTACAGGTAATGATCAATTCACGGCAAGTCCCGGAATTAACGAATGGTTTGAAACAGTAAAATTGAATTATGGAGTAGACATTCAACAAAAAAGACATACTCATTTTGATCCGATACCGGATACATGGATAAAGATGAAAGACATTTTAGTTTTCTGGGCTAACAAAAAAGTGGATGGCTTTCGATGCGATATGGCAGAAATGGTGCCGGTTGAATTTTGGCAGTGGGCCATTCCACAAGTGAAAGAAGTAAATCCTGAAATTATTTTCGTTGCTGAAATTTATAATCCATCCGAATATAAAAATTACATTCAGAAAGGCAGATTCGATTTTCTATATGACAAAGTTCAATTGTATGATACCCTTCGATTCCTGGTCAACGGTGAACGAAGTGCTACAGATGTTGATAAAATTCAAAAGAGTCTTTCTGGTATTAATCACAACATGCTTCACTTCTTAGAGAATCATGATGAGCAGCGTCTTGCTTCCCGTTTTTTTTCTGGCGATATGTGGAAGGCAACACCTGCCATGGTAATCAGCGCAACGATTGATCAGGGCCCGGTAATGATTTATAATGGTCAGGAAGTAGGAGAGAGTGGAATAGGTGTTGAAGGATTTCAAGGTGATGATGGGCGCACTACTATTTTTGATTATTGGGGAATGCCTGCACACCAGAAATGGATGAACAATGGAAAGTTTGATGGCGACTCGCTGAGTATGGAGCAAAAACAACTTCGTCAATTCTATAGCGATCTTTTAAATCTTGCGCAAAAACGTCCTGCCATAAATCAAGGTGATTACATTGATATCACAGAAGCGAATGATGCCAATAACTTTAACGGGAAGGTAGTGGCGTACATTCGATACTTCGGAGATGAAAGGCTGTTGATCATTGCCAGTTTTAATTCGGTTGATCAGCTGGTTAATATTAAAATACCTGCAGATGTTGCTGCTAAAATCGGATTAGAATCACCGGATAAATACCTTGCACGTGATCTGCTGTGGAGAGAAATGGAAATGGGATTTGCCAACGACTTTTCTTTCGATTTAAAATTGAAACCCTATAGTTCTCATATTTTTAAAATCAAATAGAATTTTATGAAACATCTTTATACGCCCGCATTGATTCTATTACTACTTTTCTTTTCGTCATGTCAAACAAAGAAAAAAAGTGAAGCAGTTGCATGGCCTCTTGGTGTGAAGTACGAAGTATTTGTGCTTTCGTTTGCCGATGGAGATGGAGATGGTAAGGGCGATTTTAAAGGACTTACTTCGAAGTTAGATTATTTACAAGATTTAGGTGTGAATGGAATTTGGCTGATGCCCATTATGAATTCACCTTCCTACCACAAATATGATGTAACGGACTATAAAAGTATCAATCCGGAGTACGGCACAATTGATGAATTCAAAAAATTTGTTGATGAAGCTCATTCGCGCAACATAAAAGTTGTGGTTGATTTAATATTAAACCACACAGGCTCAGATCATCCGTGGTTTCAAAGTGCCATAAAAGGTAAGGACAGTCCGTATCGCGATTATTATGTATGGGCAAAGAAAGATTCAATCCGCGAGCAAATTGCAAAGAAGAATACTTCATTCGATTCAGATAACATTACGCAATGGCACGCTGTAAACGGTGATACCCTTTCAGAGCACTTCTACGGATTTTTCTATAGCGGCATGCCCGACTTGAATTTTGACAATCAAAAAGTTCGAGATGAATTTAAAGACATTGGAAAATTCTGGTTGAAGGATTTGAATGTTGACGGCTTTCGACTGGATGCAGCCAAGCATATTTACCCGGATGACCGAGCTGAGGATAATCATGCATTCTGGATTGAGTTCAGAAAAGAGATGGAAATGATTAAACCTGATGTTTACCTTGTTGGTGAAGTCTGGTCATCTGCAAAAGTAGTAGCGCCATATCTTAAAGGACTCCCTGCACTTTTTAATTTCGATATGGGATATGCCATCACCAATGTTGTGAATGCAGGTAAAGACACCATCGGGTTGATTAGTAAGTATAAAGAGATAAGTGATTTCTATAAAACTGTAACAAGCGATTATCTCGATGCTACCTTTTTACGAAATCATGATCAAAATAGAATTCTGAGTGATTTAGGAAATGATCCAATGAAAGCCCGGGTTGCTGCAGGAATTTTGTTAACACTTCCCGGAACACCTTACTTGTATTATGGTGAAGAGATAGGTATGCTTGGCACAAAGCCAGATGAATTTATTCGTGAGCCGTTTTTGTGGGATATCGGTAATACTGATGCTACCCAAACAACATGGGAGATACCAAAATTCAGTACTGATAGATCAGTAGTTCCTTTGCATGATCAGAAGGTGAATGAAAATTCCATGTTTAACTTTTATAAAAAACTAATTCACTATCGAAATGGGAGCAAGGCACTAACCCAAGGTGAAATTGAAAATGCTGGTTTGAATATTACGGAAGTGGTGAGCTTTGTTCGGAAGTATGAAGATGAGGAGGTTTTGGTATTGAACAACGTTTCGGATGTTGAAGTGACCGTGAAATTATTGGAAGGCAATATCAAATTTGATGCTATCGATTTCGCTTCGGATGGAGCGGCAAAACTACAGGATGGTGCATTGGTACTTCCTGCGTATTCTACAGTAATATTGAAATAACAAATGACGATGAATTCGATTAAGGGACAAGCGCGGGTCATTATTGAAAATGTTCAACCTCAGGTGGATGGTGGATTGTATCCGGCTAAACGAACTGTTGGAGAAAGGGTAGATGTGTCGGCTGATATTTTTGGCGATGGTCATGATCACATTCGTGCCCGACTTCATTTTCATAAGGAGGGTGGAAAAACACAACAGATAGAAATGCTACCGACTTTCAATGATGGATGGAAAGCATCCTTTGTTGTCAGTGAGAAAGGTAATTATCGCTTTACAGTTTCTGCATGGATAGATCAATTTGATACTTGGTATGATGGTTTTAAAAAGAAAGCCGATGCACGCATTGATGTTCATGTTGAATTGATGGAAGGGGCACAGTTTCTAAGGAGACTTACTTTAGAAAATGAAGCAAAGAAATTAGAAGGCGATTACAAAAAGGCAATCGAATATATTTTAGGAAAAGAGTTTGCTGAATTGGTACACGCTCATCCACTCATTGAATTTGAAACTACCTATCCAAAAGAATTTGTTGTTCGGGTTGAACATACAAAGGCTAACTTCAGCACGTGGTATGAATTATTTCCACGTTCAGCATCACTCGAGGGAAAGCACGGAACTTTTAAAGATGTAATCAAACTCTTGCCACGTGTGTCGTCAATGGGATTTGATGTATTGTACTTACCACCGATTCATCCGATAGGTAAAGTAAACCGCAAGGGAAAGAACAACAATGTTCGTTCACTTCAAGGTGAGCCTGGCTCCCCCTGGGCAATTGGTAGTGATGAAGGAGGGCATAAATCAATTCATGAGGAGTTAGGTACGTTGGATGATTATAAAAAATTGATTGAAGAAGCGAAGAAACTGGATATCGATATTGCATTGGATCTCGCATTTCAATGTGCACCCGATCATCCCTATGTAGCTGAACATCCTGAATGGTTTAAACAGCGTCCGGATGGAACGATTCAGTATGCAGAGAATCCTCCAAAAAAATATCAGGATATTTATCCATTCAATTTTGAAACCGAGGCGTGGAAAGAATTGTGGATTGAATTAAAATCAGTCATTACCTTTTGGATTGACAATGGTGTAAAGATTTTTCGCGTTGATAATCCACACACCAAGCCAATACCTTTCTGGGAGTGGGCAATCGCTGAAGTGAACAAAGAGTATGATGATATTATTTTTCTGGCCGAAGCATTCACACGTCCGAAGATAATGGACTCATTAGGTAAGATCGGATACACCCAGTCATATACCTACTTTACATGGCGTGTTACAAAATCAGAGATTGTACAATACATGAATGAATTGGTGGAAGGCCCATCGCGTAATTTCTTCCGTCCTAATTTTTGGCCCAATACACCTGACATACTTCCGTTTCATCTTCAGCATCAGGGGGAAAATATTTTCATTATTCGAATGGCTTTGGCGGCAACGCTTTCTTCTAACTATGGAATCTATGGGCCACCGTATGAATTCAATGATAACGATCCAATGCCGGGCAGAGAGGAATATAATAATTCAGAGAAGTATGAAGTGAAACGCTTCGATTGGAAAAAGACCAACCGGATGACGGATATTATTACGATGCTGAACTATGCTCGGAAAAGTCATGCTGCATTGCAATCAACCTGGAACATTCAATTCTGTACAATTGAAAATCCTAATCTGATCGCCTTCGTTAAGGCGACCGATGATTTGTCGGATATTATTCTCACGATTGTGAACCTTGATCCAAATGGAAAGCAATCCGGTTTTGTACAGTTGCCAAAAGACAGATTGAAACTTTCGGATCGCATTAATGTAAAAGTACGGGACTTAATTACAGAAGACCAGTATACGTGGATGCAGGAATGGAATTATGTTGAACTGGATCCATTCAGAATGCCATTTCATTTATTTAAAGTAGAAGTACATGAATCATTTATGTAACACATGAGCGCTCCAAAAAGTAATGACCCACTTTGGTTTAAGGATGCTATCTTTTATGAAGTATCTGTTCGTGCATTTTACGATAGTAATGGCGATGGCATTGGCGACTTTCAGGGCTTGATCCAGAAACTGGATTACCTGGAAGATCTCGGTATCACTACCATTTGGTTGCTACCTTTTTATCCATCGCCTTTAAAAGATGATGGCTTTGATGTAACCGATCATTGTGATGTGCATCCGGACTATGGCACATTATCTGATTTTAAAATGTTTTTGAAAGAGGTACATCGTAGAAACATGTATGTGATAACGGAATTAATTCTGAATCATACTTCTGATCAACATGCATGGTTTAAAAGATCGCGCAAAGCAAAATCAGGTTCACGCTACCGCGATATATATGTATGGAGCGATACGCAGGATAAGTATAAGGAGGCGCGGGTAATGTTCACCGATGAAGAGTCCACCAACTGGTCTTGGGATCCTGAAGCGAAGGCATATTACTGGCATCGTTTCTATCGCCATCAACCCGAGCTGAATTTTGATAATGCAGAAGTTCAATTGGAGATGATTAAGGTTGTTGACTTCTGGTTGAAGCTGGGAGTGGATGGTTTTCGATTACCTTCTGTTCCCTTTTTATTTGAAGAGGAAGGAACAAGTTGTGAGAATCTTCCGCAGACACACGTTTTCTTAAAACGACTCCGTAATCATATCGATAAACATTACAAGAATCGCATTCTTATTGCTGAAGCAAACTTGTGGCCTGAGGATGCGGCTACCTATTTTGGTGATGGTGATGAGTGTCACATGAATTTTCATTATCCGCTAATGCCACGAATGTTTTTGGCGTTACGTACAGAAGACAGTTATCCTATCACGGATATTATTGAACAAACACCGGCTACACCACTCAATAATCAGTGGGCACTTTTTTTGCGAAACCATGATGAGCTAGGTTTGGAGATGGTAACAGAAGAAGAAAAGGATTACCTATTCAAAGCCTATGCAAATGATGTTAGTTTAAAATTCAATGCCGGTATTCGCAGAAGGTTAGCACCACTATTGAATAATGATCGCAGAAAAATTGAATTACTCTATACGATTTTAATTTCTCTTCCAGGTACACCAGTAATGTATTATGGTGATGAGATTGGAATGGGAGATAATGTTTATCTGGGTGATCGCTTTGGTGTACGCACACCAATGCAATGGAACATGAATCAGAACGCGGGTTTCTCAAACGCCAATCCGCAGCGGTTATACCTGCCTATTATTACGGATCCTATTTACAGACATGAATCGGTTAACGTAGCAACGCAAGAAGAAAATCCATCTTCATTTCTGTGGTGGATGAAACATGTGTTGGGTATGCGCAAGCGTCTGAATATTTTCGGTCGCGGTGATATGAAGATTATTGAAAGCACAAATTCAAAGGTGCTGGCTTTTGTTCGTAGTCATGAAAAGCAACGCATTATTGTTGTGGCCAATCTTTCTCAATTTTCACAGGCAACAACACTTAATCTTACTGAGTATAAGGGCTGTGATATTACAGAAGTATTCAGTCAGAATAAATTTATGAGTGTAGGGGAAGGTAATTATGCTATTACCATCGGTCCTTATGGATATTTCTGGTTTCAGGTAGATACCATTGAGAAGAACAATAAGTCAGAAGCAAGTGGAGAACTTCCATTATTGAAAACGGATATTTCGTGGGAACGACTTTTTGATAATTATAATGAAGTACGTGTATTGGAGCGCAAGATTCTTTTGCCCTTCATGAAGAAGTGTCGTTGGTTTGGAGGTAAAGCAAAAGTGGTAAGTAAGGTCGGACTTCATCTTACTATTCCGTTAAAGATTGATCGCGAAACTCATTTCCTTGCGATCATAGAAGTAAATTACGTTCAGCGTTTGCCTGAGTTTTATTTCTTGCCGTTAACTTTTGTTCCTTCTGATAGTTTACTTGAGCGAGTAGAATATACCGTACAAAGTGTTGTGTGTCGTGGAGAGATTCAGGGAAAAGCTGGCTTTATCATGGACAGCAGTTACGATAAAACTTTCCGTGATTTCTTGTTCACCAGCATGGAGAATGAGACAAAGGTAAAAGATGATACTGGGGGTGTGCTTAAATTTAACGCCTCCATGTTTACAAAGATTGATGTGTCCAAAGGAGTGGATTCAAAAATTCTTAAAGCCGATCAAAGTAACACGGCTATCATTTACAACGATAAGTATTTCTTTAAATTCTATCGCAAAATTGAAAAGGAGATTAATCCTGATTTAGAGATTGTGAGATTCTTATCAGAGAATACTACCTTCCAAAATTCACCGAAGTATGCAGGCAGTGTTGAATACCTGGATAATGAAGGGAATACAATTGTCTTTGGGTTGATGCAGGAGAAAGTAGAGAATCAAGGTGAAGCCTGGGGTATGGCGGTTGATTCTATTGGGCGTTTTTATGAACGCGTAATCACAAAAGCAAAGACAGTTAAGCTTCCAAAGATGCTGAATGCTGCTGCTATTAAATTTGAAGAAGCACCTGATGTTATTCAGGAATTTATCGGAAGAGGATTTTACGAACGTGTTGTCAGACTTGGACAACGCACAGCAGAAATGCACATGGCATTAGCATCTGATGCATCGAATCCTGCTTTTACTCCTGAAAAATATACAGCCAATTATCAACGGTCAATGTATTCTTCTTTGCGCAAATTACTTCGCGACAGATTTGCTATGCTTGAAAGTCATTTATCAAAGCTAGATGGACCAACAAAAGAACTTGCTAAGAAAGTACTCGACATGGAAGATGCCATCCTGGAATCATTCACGGAAGTGTATCAAATTAAAGTCAATGCATTGAAAACGCGTGTGCATGGTGATTACCATCTGGGCCAGGTTTTGTTTACTGGAAAGGATTTTGTGATCATTGACTTCGAAGGTGAACCTGGTTTTTCTTTTAGTGAAAGAAGATTAAAGAAAAATCCGTTGAAGGATGTTGCCGGTATGATGCGTTCATTCCACTATGCAGCATTCGGAAAAATACTATTGAATGAAAACTACCGTGACCGCGATCTTGAATTCCTCGAATCATGGGCAGAGCAATGGCAACATTATGTAGGCCGTTTTTATTTAGGAGCTTACATGGAGCGAATAGGTATGGGCACAACACTCAGTCATGAAAATGATGTTCTAATTCGTACATTCTTAATTGAGAAAGCGGTGTATGAATTGGGATACGAATTGAATGGTAGACCGGATTGGGTCAGTATTCCGTTACGTGGAATTCATTATCACGTAAGTCGATACATAATGGAGAAGGAAGAGAAAAAGAAGAAGTAATTTGTAAATGCTCCATTGTGCAGATAAGCAAATTAGTAATGCATAGTTTGCACATTGATCATTGAATCACCGATAATTAACCAGACCATGGCAAAGAAATCAACAAAGTCAACAAAAGGTGATACAGCCTCATTCAGTTTGCTAACTGATTTTGATGTTCATCTTTTTAAGTCAGGGAAACATTTTAAGCTCTATGAAAAGCTTGGAGCACATTACATTGATACAAAAGAACAACGCGGGACTTACTTCGCTGTATGGGCACCTAATGCTAAGGTAATTTCCGTGATTGGAAATTTCAACCATTGGAAAAACGGTGACCATAAATTAAATCCACGTTGGGATGAATCAGGAATATGGGAGGGTTTCTTTTCTGACATTCAACATGGTGAAGCCTATAAGTATGCTATCCAATCAAACACAGGAGAGTACTTAGAGAAGGCAGATCCCTTTGCTACGTTTTGTGAGATGCCGCCACAAACGGCATCGATTGTCTGGAAGCCGAAGTATGATTGGAAAGATGAAGTATGGTTGAATGAACGCAAAAAGTTAATTGGTAAGCCCAAGCCGTATTCTGTTTACGAAGTACATTATGGTTCCTGGCGAAGGAAAGCTGAAGAAGGGGCCCGTTCACTTACGTATCCGGAAATGGCAATCGAATTAGTTCAGTATGTAAAAGACATGGGCTTTACACATATTGAATTTCTTCCGTTGATGGAACATCCGTTTTATGGATCATGGGGTTATCAGCTCACTGGATATTTTGCACCGACAAGTCGCTATGGTAGTCCTGAAGATTTTAAGTATTTGATTGATTGTTTTCATCAAGCTAATATTGGGGTAATCCTTGACTGGGTGCCGTCCCATTTTCCAGGTGATGCTCACGGACTTTATAATTTTGATGGAACAAATCTGTATGAGCATGCCGATCCACGAAAGGGATTTCATCCGGATTGGAAAAGTTACATTTACAACTACGGCCGAAATGAAGTGCGTTCTTTTTTAATCAGTAATGCATTGTTTTGGCTTGATCAATATCACATTGATGGGCTGCGTGTTGATGCCGTGGCTTCGATGTTGTATTTGGATTATTCACGCAAAGCGGGAGAGTGGATACCAAACGAATATGGTGGCAATGAAAATCTGGAAGCGGTTTCATTTTTGAAAGAAATGAATGAAGTGGTTTATGGAGAATTTCCGGATGTCGTTACCATTGCTGAGGAATCAACATCATGGACTGGTGTATCAAAGCCCACTTACCTTGGTGGCCTCGGCTTTGGACAAAAGTGGATGATGGGATGGATGCACGATACCTTGCAATACTTTAAGTACGATTCAATACATCGCAAGTATCACCAGAATGAAATTACCTTTAGTGTAATGTATGCGTTCACTGAAAATTTCATGCTTCCACTTTCGCATGACGAAGTGGTGCATGGAAAAGGTTCATTGCTGGGAAGAATGCCTGGCGATGAGTGGCGCAAGTTTGCAAACCTTCGGTTAATGTATGGTTACATGTTTACTCATCCGGGAACGAAATTATTATTCATGGGTGGAGAATTTGGTCAATCAACAGAGTGGAATCATGAGCGAAGTTTGGATTGGCATTTACTGGATTATGATGTACACAAAGGTGTTCAAAGTATTGTACGTGATTTGAATGCATTTTATAAAGATCAACCAGCCCTGTATAAATATCAATTTGAACAGAGAGGGTTTTCGTGGATTGATTATTCAGATCAGGAGAACAGCATCGTAGCGTATCAGCGTCAGGCCGATACAAAAGAAGATTTACTAATTGTAGTTTGTAATTTCACACCCGAAGTTCGTCAACATTATCGTGTTGGAGTTCCATACCGGGGGCAGTGGAAAGAAGTTTTTAATTCGGATGATTTGAAATATTCTGGAGCGGGAATACTGAATTCTGGTCTGCTCATGACCTCACCCGTAAAATATCATGGAAAAGATTATTCTGTTTCGCTAACGTTGCCGCCTCTTGCAATCACGGTTTTAAAGTTAGAGAAGGAATTAAATGAGTTTGATTTGGATGCGCAAGGGTCTTAGTTAATTGTTAATAGTTAATAGTGAATTGTCGGAAGTTGTAAGTTTATTGTCTTAATTTAAAGTTTGGTAATGTGAAAAGTAGTTAACACTATTACCATTAACTATTAACTGATAACGATTAACTTTCAAACGATTGGAAAAGTACATCTGCATACATGGTCATTTCTACCAGCCACCCCGCGAGAACGCCTGGCTCGAAGTAATAGAAGTACAAGACTCAGCACATCCCTATCATGATTGGAATGAGCGTATTACTGCGGAATGTTACGCGCCCAATACAGCATCCCGAATTTTAAATGAGAAAGGTGTTATTAAAAACATCACTAACAATTATTCAAAAATAAGTTTCAACTATGGACCAACATTGTTGTCATGGTTGGAGACGAGTGATCCAGAGACCTATCGGGAAATTCTTGAGGCGGATCGTGATAGCGTAAAGTATTTTAATGGGCATGGATCTGCCATCGCGCAGGTTTATAATCATATCATTTTGCCGTTGGCAAATGCGCGGGATAAAGAGACGCAAATCATCTGGGGAATTCGTGATTTCGAACAGCGGTTCAGCAGAAAGCCAGAAGGCATGTGGCTCGCTGAAACAGCAGTTGATACAGAGTCGCTCGAATTGTTAGCGAAACACGACATCAAGTTTACCATACTCGCCCCGCGTCAGGCAAGAGCGATTCGTAAAGTAGGGGATGACGCATGGACATCTGTTTCGACAGAGAGCGTGGACACCAAGCGTCCATACCTTTGTAAATTACCCTCCGGAAAAAGTATTACGCTTTATTTCTATGATGGCAGTGTTGCTCAGGGTGTTGCGTTTGATGGATTGTTAAATGATGGAAGGAAATTTGCCGACCACCTGATGAATAAGTTTGATAATCGTACTGATGAAACGCAACTCGTGCACATTGCAACAGATGGTGAAACATACGGACATCATCACAAGCACGGTGAAATGGCTTTGGCGTATTGTATTGATTATATTGAACGGAATAAGCATTCGCACCTGACCAACTACGCAGAGTTCACTGCAAAATTCCCTGCAACATATGAAGCGCAAATACATGAGAGTAGTTCGTGGAGTTGTGTGCATGGCGTTGAGCGATGGAGAAGTAATTGTGGATGTAATTCAGGAGGTAATCCATGGCATCAAAGATGGCGTGGCCCGCTCAGAGAAGCACTGGATTGGTTGCGCGATGAATTAATCACCATTTTTGAAAAGCAGGCCAATGGACTTTTGCGAGATGCATGGAAAGCTCGTGATGAATATATCAATGTTATTTTAAATCGGAACGATGATACAATCCGTAAATTTTTAGGTGAGCATTGTTTGAAGAGCGTGGAGCAGAATCATGTTCTTCGTTTGATGGAGGTTCAACGAAATGCATTGTTGATGTATACCAGTTGTGGCTGGTTCTTCGATGAAATATCAGGAATTGAAACTACACAAATTATGCAATATGCTTGCCGTGCAATGCAATTGGTAAGTCAGGTAAGCGATGCTAATCTGGAGGAAGAATTCATGTCGCGGTTGGAAGATGCGCCCAGTAACGTAGCTTCATTAGGAAACGGAAAGGTGGTATACGATCGGTATGTACTGCCTTCTAAAACAAATTTACAGCGCGTAGGGATGCACTATGCTGTGGCCTCTATATTCGAAGAAGATCCTGAATCATTTCCTGTTTTTAACTATACCACACAGAATGAAGTATTTGTTCGCAAAGAAGCGGGCCAGCAGAAGTTGGTGTTGGGTGTAACGAAAGTAAGATCGAATGTAACTCGATCGGAAAAGAAATTTGCGTTTGCTGTAATCTACATGGGACAGCATAATATCATCGGCAATATTTCCATTGACATGGAAGGCGAAAGATTTGCCAGTATGCAGGTTCGGATGACAACAGCGTTTGATGAAGGCAGACTGGGTGATGTAATCGGATTGATGCAAACCTACTTTGGCCCGGAGAAGTACACTATTTGGCAACTCTTTCAGGACGAGAAGAGAAAGGTATTCAATCTCATTACACAGCAAAGCATGGCTGACCTGGAAGATTCTCTTCGTAGAATTTATAATCGTGATTATCCTCTGGTGAATGCACTCGCGAACAATGGTGCACCGATTCCAAATGCTTACCGTACTACGTTTGATTACATTCTAAATGCTGATTTGCTTCGTTGCTTCCAGACAGAGAAAATTAATATCAGACAAGTAGAACGCATCATGAACGAATTGGAAAAATGGGATTTGAAAATTGACGATATTGGAAAGGTAGAGCGGCTTGCAGGAGAAAGTGTATTTAAAGAACTAAAGCGCATTAAAGCGGAAGGCGATATAGCCAGGAGACTGGAGCGATTGAATAGATTATTTCCATTGTTGCGAAAGTTCGATCTTACACCGAACCTTTATATGACCCAAAATCTTTATTTCGAAATCTCCACTCAAAAAGGAAAACACGATGGACGTTCGGAAGAATGGATAAAACAATTTACGATACTCGGAGATAATTTGGGAGTGAAGGTGGAGTGATAATGTTAATTGCATCATCATGAAGAAACTCTGGAAGTATCTCCAGCAACATGTTCAAGAGGATTTTAATTTCGTGTTGTACGGAGCTGTGTTTCTATTTCTGGCCACTGCACTTTATTTTAATTACAAGTTCGATTTTCTGGATAGTGTTGTTAATGTTCAGTCTGACAGAACAAAGCCATTTTGTTATTTACTAATCTTTTCATGTGGGTACTACTTCACACTGCTTTTGTATTCATTCTTTACGAAGCAATGGGATTTCTGGAAAGTAAAACCATTTTGGATGAAGAGTATGCTTGTCCTGGTTGCACTAAGTATTGATAGTAGTGTTCCATTTCTAAGTAGAACAATTAATGCATTAGCAAATCCTGAGATTCAATTTTGGTTGTACAAGGTTAGCCTAAACTTGTTGAGCTTCTTTACGGTCATGTTACCGTTGCTTGTTTATTATTTTCTCAATGATAGAAACGAAAAACATGTTTATGGATTGAATGCCAAGCAGTTTGATACAAAGCCTTACTTTATCATGTTGCTGATTATGATGCCCTTAATTATTGGTGCTTCATTTCATGTCAGCTTCCAAAATCAGTATCCAATGTATAAGAGTTCATCAGCCCATGTGTTTTTGAATGTACCCGAATGGGTAACAATGTTGTGTTATGAGTTTGCCTATGGATTTGACTTTATAAGCGTTGAGTTTTTATTTAGAGGATTCATGGTAATCGGCATGATGAATATACTCGGAAGAAAAGCGGTGATGGCAATGGCGGTAACGTATTGCTTTCTTCATCTTGGAAAGCCAGTAGGTGAGGCCATGAGTTCTATTTTTGGTGGCTACATTTTAGGCGTCATTGCGTACGAAACAAAAAGCGTTTGGGGAGGTATCATTGTACATGTTGGTATTGCTTGGATGATGGAGCTTTTTGCTTTTATTGGCAAATGAATGGGTGCTTAACAAATGGCAAGACTAGCTACTTAATATTTCGTTCCGATGGAACTATACAACGCGGACATTTTTTTTGCTACCAATATCCTGCCTCTACGAGGCATTTAAGTCCCAGAGGGACGATATGTCGGTAGAAAAATAATTTATTGCAACTAAGACCCGATAGGGGCGGAATATTTAAACGTATTAATTTACTAAGCATCCATTTAACTCGTTAGGAAACAAACCATGGATGTTTATCGCACAGAAGTTAGTTTGTGCCGTTGCGCGGAGTGGCAAATTTTACGCATTATTGGATAAGCAGGCCGCTCAAAGAAAAACTCATGACCACTATCCTGCTTTTGGCAGGATAGTGGTCATGAGTTAAATGAATTTCAAAACGCATTACCGCCATTGGTGGTAATGCGTTTTGAAATTTTAAATGCACGCCTGCGATTTAACTATGAAATACAATTGACAACCCGTGCATCCGTAATGAAAGTGGACCGGAGCCAGCTTTCTTCGTTCGATATTTTACTCTCAAACTATTCCTCAATTCTCCTTCCTTAAATACACATTACCATACTTAGATTCAAAATCGTAGCGAGGCCCCGTACCTGGTTTAGCTGAAACATAAGTATGAAAGTTCTCCATCTTGCTTTGATCACCTCCGAATTTAATATCAAGGTTGCTATAAATCTCTCCGTAGTTGGTTTCAGCTATTAATTCACCCATTGTTTTTTCAGACAATGCTGCATCAACGCCACCATAGGTAGCATCAACCATAAGCGGACCTATGAAGTTTTTAATCTCAACCATTCCATAAACTGATTCTATTTTTGTTTCTGTATTGCGAGGCACTTTGATTTCGATCTTAATATCCATGTCAATGCCATTCGACATCATATTGAAGGATGACTTTCCATTTTCTTCCTGATATTTTTTCAGTTCTTCTTTATTTTTAAAAACTACTTTTTGAGACCCGTCTACAATGGTGATGCGGTGTGGCAGATCCTTCATGTTTTTAATTTCATTTTTTATTTTGATGATATTGCCTGAAGTGGATGTTTGCAATTCAAAAGCATCATCGTTCTCACCGTTATTAATGCTTACACTTCCCTGGATTGAAATCTCATTTTTATCCCACGTACTGACTTTAATAAGTTCAGGATAATCAAAATGGATTACAATCTTTTGACCAGCTTGTACAGGGATTGTTTTGTTCAGTGCAGTTTGCGCCAGTACAATCTGCGACACGAAGAATGCAGATATGAATAATATTGTCTTCATAATTTATTAAGTTGAGAGTGTTAGTTCACATCGGATACTCACTACGACTAAAGTGTTTCAAGTGTAGTGAATATCCGGAGGTAGTACTGAACTATTTCTTTCTGAGATAAACATTGTTGTGTGTAGAGGATAGTGTGATGTCCAATCCACCACCATTGATCTTTCCGCTTACATTATCGCTGCTAACCTTTATCATGTTGCTACTGGTGCTTTTCTCTATTTCAATTTTGAAATCAGGATCCATAAAAATTTCGCCATAGACCGTTCCTAATTTTAAATTGGCTTTTGTTCCAACAGGTAGAGCGATGTCCACATGCCCATGAACTGATACAATTGATATTGGGTTTTTCATGCTGGCGTTAAGCGATCCTTCAATATCACCATGAACTGTTTTAACCGTCATAGGACCAGTAACATTATTGAGCTTTACATCATTGTGTACGGTAGAGACTTCAATTTCACCTTCTACATTATTAAACTCAACATCATCACCATAAGGGGAGGAGTGTGAATACGAAACGATTACACCTTTTGGAACTTTGATAACGATTTCCGGTCCATCCATTTTCTTCAGCTGTTGCACTTCAATTATTCCCCCCTTGTCAATTACAGAAAGCCCCATGCCGGTATTGTCTTCCAAACCAAGACTGCTCACTGCCCGAAGACCTTTTGCGCGTTCATCTTTTTCACGATCGTGGTTTTTTGAAGTAAACACAATTTCATTTCCACTGTATCCTTCAATCATAATATGGTTGACTTCCTTGATCTCCAATCGGCCAGTGCTCTTTGCTATTTTAAACTCCTGTGCCTGCACTGCGATTGTAATGATGAGTGCGAGTGCTATTATAATTCCCTTTTTCATATTCGTTGCTATTTTTTTTAGTTTACCAGATTGATATTCGTTGTTACTATTAGTGTGATTTCGTGTGTTAAACGAGTTGATGAAGTGCTGCATGTGCTTCATCTTTTACAGCAGGTAATTCTTCTTCATCGGTGGTGATGCGTTGTAATTCCCTTACGATTTCCTTTTCCTTCATTTCTGCCAAAAGGCGGATCAGTGCAATTTGTACGATTGGATCTTTTTGCGTGGCCATGGAAGCAATCAGTGTCTTGCGAACATGATCCTGATGATAGAATTTCCGCAGGGCATCGAGTGCTGCCAGACGCACATTGGAATTTTCATCTTCATTCATGGCTTTTACCAATGCCCTAACAATTTCGTCATCGGTGCGCTCCATTTTATATGCTACGTTCGCGCCAAGCACTCGTTGACTAGCCGACTGTTGGTTATCCAGCATGGCCATCAACATTAACTTGGTTTCCTTTACTTCTTTTTGCATTGCTTTTAACTCGGCCTGTTGCTTTGCATACTCATTGCTGATTGTGAAAACTACACCACCACCCACAATCAAAAGCGCTACGGCAGCAGCAACGCGATAGAATGATGGCTGAAAGAAAATCGTTTTCGTTTCTTTAACCGGTTTTGATTCTGATTTCAGAAATGAATCGAAATCAGCTTTCAGTTTTGCAGAAGGTTGAAGTGTCGAGGATTGGTTCATCAATTGCATTACTTCCTTGAGCTGATCATAGAGCTTGTAAGTTTTTTCATTGATCAACAGTTCTTTCTCCACCAAGAGCCTGTCTGCTTCCGTTAGTTTGCCATCGATGTAATCAATCAGCAAGTCTTCTATTTTTCCCTTTTCCATAAACTTCATCTTTAGATTTTCTCTAACTCAAAATAATGCTCACGCAATTTTGTTATTGCCCGGTGTACCTTTACTTTGATGTTGGCCACAGTCGTTTCCATAATGACTGCTACCTCTTCATACTTTAGTTGCTGAAACCGAGTGAGTACCAATACCTCCCGTTGCTCATCATCCAGCATGGCCAGTGATCTGTGAAGTATTTCTTCGCGTTCATCCTGATCCATGGTTTCATCTCTATCGGCAACTACATCTCTCACTTTTTCAACATCAATGAAATTTGACGACTTACTTTTATTGGCCTGGTAATGATCTGAAAACACATTGCGCGATATCTGATAAATCCAAGATTGAAATCGTTGCCCATGCCGATAGCTTGTTCTGTATTTGATCAGGCGCATAAAAACGTTTTGGGTAAGGTCTTCAGCCACATCCCGATCCATTGTCATGCGCGCCAAAAAATTAAAAATGCGCTTGTGATATCGATCAAAAAGCAATGACATCTGTTGCAGGTCACCGTCCTTTACGGCCTCCATTATGGCTTCGTCTGTCATTAAATCAATGCTTTTTATCACGTTTCGGATTAGTTACCGGAAGGTAATGGAAAGGTTACAAAAGATTGTGAAATTGGTTAATCGTTATCCGTTAATGGTTAATCGTTAATTGAACCTCGTTTGAAGAAATTTACCTTTTGAAGTTCAGAAGGGTCAGTTTGAATTTTATAGCAGAGATGCGGATGATGAAAATGAGGGAGCCGGATATGATCAGATTGATGTTGCGATCTACTCCAAACTGATGAAGAATAAGGTATAGGATCGCACCGGTGAGACATGCGGTAGCATAAATCTCTTTGCGAAATAATACTGGTGTTTCATTAATAAGTGTATCCCTGATAACGCCACCCATTACAGCACTGAACATACCCATAATGGCCGCTACCTCTGGTCGAAAGCCTAGCGAAAGGGATTTCTCAACTCCCAATACAGTAAAGAACGAAATACCGAGCGTATCGAAAAGTATAAAGGTCCTTCGCATCTGGATAAGGTATTTAAAAAATACGTAGGCTATAATGACCCCGATGAAAATGGCGTATAGAAAATTGATATCACTAACCCAAACCAGTGGATAGCTTCCTAAAATCATGTCGCGCAATGAACCCCCTCCAATGGCAGTTACAAAACCCATAAAACTTGCTCCAAACAAATCATCGTGCTTATCGCGAACGGCAAGTGCCCCAGATATAGCGAAAAAGAAAGTACCAAGAATTTCTAAGATGTATTGTAATTCGGGCATGAGCCAAAGATAGGTTTTGTGTTATTAAAAAATGCGATCAAAATTGACTTCCCCATCAAAAAGTACGATCCTTAGATAATGATAATAATGATGTGCAGTATTCAAACATAAATCGGGTGATTTACCTATCTCTTTATCTTCCCACTGTCCGTCATTTCAATATGCTCAACAATGTTGATTTTGTGTGGTACTTTAAAACTAGATAGTCTTTGATGACAATATTTAAGTAATTCATCTTCCTGAAAAGTAGATTTGTTTTCAAGAATTAAATCGGCAACAACCACTTCACCCAACAAAGCATGCAATTGTCCGTAAACCTTTGATTGCACAATGCCGTGATACGTATTTATAACTTCCTCAACCTCGGTAGGAAATACCTTATTACCCGACACATTGATTACGATTTTCTTCCTGCCTTTTATTTCGATAAGTCCATCGACTGATCGTGTAGCATAATCTCCGGTAAGGAACCATCCGTTCTTCAGTACATCTTTTCGCAATGTTAACGGACTCAAATATCCATCGAACATACCAGGACCTTTTATAGCAAGTTGTCCGGTTTCGCCAGAAGGTAATGGATTCAAGTCCTCGCTAAGTATGGAAACTTCATACGCGGGTAAACTATAACCAACCGCTTCAGGATGTTCTTCAGATCGGTCTGTATTGATGATGGGCAAGCCCACTTCAATTATTCCGAAAGCCTGCATAACCGGTAAACCATATTTCGCTTTGAACACATTGCATATCGTTGGACTGATGCTGGTGGTAGTGGATATGATTCGCTTTATTGATGGGATGGAAGCGTCTTTCGAATAGGTAGCCAATAACTTTATATGCATGGGCGATGCATACAGGAGTGTTGCCTTTTTCGTTTGAATGTTTTCTATAATATTTTCCGCCAGGAAATCGTGACAGATAATAATGCCAACACCATAGCGAACATATAACATGATTGAAACAATGAAATGATAAGCCATGGGCAATACCCAAACCACTTGATCAGCTTCATTTAATTTCAATCCTTCATTAGCCGCTTCAATTCTTTCGATGACGGATTGATGAGATAACACCACGCACTTTGCTTCACCTGTTGTTCCGGAAGTAAAACGCATCACGGCCGGATGTTCAATAAAGGTTACTGTTTTTTCTTCCAAAGGAAGAGTTGTGAAACCCAGAAACAAGGGATTATCAAAGACAGTTAGTTCTTTGATTGATTTTTTTTCATTGATGTACAAATCAAAACGATCGGAGAGGAGGTAATGCAGTTTTGCTTCTCTCGTGGCTATATTAATCTCATCCGGTTTTTGTTGAGGTGAAATCGGCATTACTACTGCACCACATCCTATTCCGGCATAAAGGCCAATTAAAAAGTAACGATTATTTTTGATCAACAATCCAATTCCATGTCCTGACTTTATTCCAAGATCGATTAAATTATTTTTTAGTTGTTCAGTTTGATTAAAGAGTTCAGAAAAAGTGATTGATCCATACTCATCCATGATGGCAATTATATCCGGCCATTTGACGGAGGCGGCTACTAATGTTTGATAAGCATTTACCTCAGGCAATGTGGAGTTCATGGTATAAGGTATTTACAATTTCACTTTGATGACTTTGGTCTTTGCTGCACGCTAATTTTCCTGCTGCGTATCCGGTTTGGAGCCCGGTGCCCATGACGCGTGCACTGGCAATGGCACGTGAAGAAGCGGAGATATTTTTACCGGCAAAAGACAAATTGGAAACTTCTTCGGAAATCAAGCAGTTAGCGGGAATATCATAGCCAGTATCCGTTTCAAAATACTCTAAATTTAATTTGCCATCATTCGTCCATTCTTCAATGGGCCATGCTCCAATGGCAATACCTGTTTTTGATTTTTTGCATTGCAATACATCGTCTTCTGTTAGTATGTATTTTCCTTTTGATCGTTGCTCTACCCGAATCCCCAGCGATGGGAAGATGTATTCAATGGAAGCATTTTCGAAACTTAATAATTGTTGTTGGAGATGCGGAAAAATTTGATGGATGGATTGATGCGCTTTTGCTTGAATTGCTTTATTTTTTTCAATCGAATCGGTAACGGTTTCACCTAAAGTAATTTTAAGATCAACTGAGTGATTGCGTAATGAGCCCGGTACAGCGCTTAATGAAAGGTAATTTTCCGGCCAGTTATTTTCTTTGATCTCTTGCATCATCATCCGCTTTATGCTCATGTTCAAGGTAAACTCATTATCAATTTCAATATTTTGAACACGAAAAATCTGAGAGGCCGCTTGATAACTTTTCTCCTGAATTAAACTGACTTTGGCTAATTGTGAGACTATTCCATTCCCGCTACAATCAATAATGGAGTTTAGTTTAATATTGATTTGCTGCGTTGGAGTTTGAAGGGTTATATCTTGAATTTCATTTTCAATCCGGTTCACACCTACCAACTCTGTGTTCGTTAAAACAGTCACACCATTTTCTTCTAACTTTGTTTTCATGAGTTGTTGCAGCGCAGTCCATTCATACGGAATGATGTACAATCCTTCATGATATAAGGTAGGTTTTGCAACCGGACAAATTAACTGTAGCTCTGATAGAAAATCATGGCAAAATGAATATCCAACGGGTTTCGGTTGTCCCGAGAAGGAGCGGAGAAACGAACCGCAGATCGTACCTACATTTGTTTGCGTTGAATCACCTCCAATGGAGTTACTCTTTTCAATCATTAAAACAGACTTACCTTCTTTGGCAGCGGCAAGGGATGCAGCAAATCCGCTTATACCACTACCGACAATCACTATATCTGTTTTCTCTTGAATCATGAATCGATCGAGTCAAATTCTTTTCCAAACACTAACTCGTAACGAATTTGTTTTTCAATCGTGTTCATATCTTCTTCTGAAAGCACTTCTTCGAAATACATGATCATAAGATGAAGCCGATTTTCGAACCGCATGAATGCAAAGGTAAGACCGGGTGGATAAATATTGGACGGAAAATTCCAGGCGTCCTTAATTTTGTGATTATTAAATTCCAGAAAATCACTTGGATGATCTGCCGCGACTGTAAACAGAAAACTGGCGAGCGATCCACCCTTCGGTCCTTTAATCCAAAAATAGTAAAGTGGAGATGGTGTTCTTCGAAGGAAGCGCATTAATATATCGTAGTCACGCGACATATTGGTTTTGATCTGATCAACCATTTGCTGATTGATGCTGCTCACCGTTTCTTTTAAGGATGCCAGTAGCTTTTCTTTTATCCGATAGAAAATGAAGGAAAGGTGATTACCTAACAACGGGCCGAGTGCGCCTTTCTTTCTTTGGTCGCGAGGCACCGGTATCCAAAAATCGTGAATAGGTATTTTCTTTTCCATCAGAAGTGTTCGTACGCTACGAGCAGCACACGCTAAGTATAAAGCACTTCTTCCAAACTGTGCTCCAAGAAGTGGTCCTACCTTGTCAAGTTGATTGGTTTCTTCTTGCGTGAAGCGAATGATTCTTACTTTCTGATTGGTGTTTATATTCTTTTTTTTTGAAAGATAGATTCCCGACAATGGTTTTCTAGAGATCCGATCTATAAAAAATTTGGCACGTGTGGCGTTTACTAAATCTGACCACTTCAACTTCTCACCCTTTGTATTATCGTGAAGCTGCAATTGGTTTTCTGGAGTTCCATTGGCAAGTTGTTTCATCAATAAAATGGCGCCATACCCATCCATCAGTAAATGATGCCAGGAAAAAATGAGTGTGGAATCTCCTGAGGAACGAATCAAAATATCAAATGAAAACAAAGGAGGCTTGTCACCTGAAATTTTTCTATTGACTATTTCTTCTGTAATGAGTGAATCAGTGTTCGTAACGGTGATGGGTATTTCGCTGCCAGTTTCATTTTCTTTCCATGTTGGAATAGAAAGCGGATATTTTTTTTGCGCAGTCAGATGAGCTAAACGCAGCAGGTTGTGATTTGCGCTGATATTCTTTCGGAATTGCTCTACGTCAAGTTGTCCTTCCAGTTCTAACAAATACCGGCATGTGTTATTAGAGGCATCAACACGCCTGATGTGCTGTTTTTCCAATGCCAGCATAAAGCAGTCAGCCGGAGTGAGCAGGATCTTATTTAGTTCAGGATCGTTCATTTCGGGTTGGCGTATTGCACCGCGCAATTTGCCAATGTATTTGCCGAGATAAAATTTTCAGGCACAAGTTCTTTCTCAGGGAGCGTGATTTTGAACTTACGCTCCAGAAACAAAACCAATTCAATGATTGCCAATGAGTCAATTCCAATTTTCGCCAACGAGGTATCGGGTTGAACCTGAATGCTTTTATCCACAATGTTGCTCTCAATATAGCGACAAAGCTCCTGCGCGAGGCCTTCTGATTTCAGATTATCCATTGCTTACTTTGTTATACGAGGTTACTACCTGTGCCATGTATGTTTTGAGGCTAATTACGGCTCTGCATTTTGGCAAAAAAAAGTTACTTTTGAAACCATTTTTAGGCTTCAATCGGTATAAATTTTATGTTTGCTGTTCGATCAGAGTTAACCACTTTAGCAATTTCATCAGGATCCGAGTGTACTCATCATTTGTCTTACCAAAGGTATGAGGTGTTGCATACCACCATTTCAATGTTAATTGAAGGAGATTTAATTAAATGAAGAATTGCGCAGTTATTGGTTCGGGAATAGCTGGCATTGCATCTGCCATCCGCATTGCAGCAATGGGGCTCAAGGTTGATGTTTTTGAAGCGAACGATTATCCTGGGGGGAAGCTTCGGGAACAAAGAGCAGATGGTTTTCGATTTGATATGGGACCATCAGTTTTTACGATGCCTCACTTGATTGATGAGCTCTTTACATTATGCGGTAAAAACCCACGTGATTATTTTAGCTACACACGCCTCCCGACTTCGTTTAAGTATGTTTTCGAAGACGGAACACAGATTAATGCCTATGGCAATGAAGATCTTTTAGCGAAAGAGATCGCATTAAAAACAAAGGATTCAGAAGAGAGTTTTCGAAAATACCTAAGGGATATTTCTGCTAAGTATGAAATTACCAAGGAGGTATTCATTGAAAATTCACTGCACATCTTAAAGAATTATTTTACTGAACGGGTATTTAAGGGCTTACTTAACTTTCATAAAATCGGAGCGTTCGAATCGATGGATCAGGCGAACAGGCGATTTTTTAAAGATCCGAATTTAGTACAGTTGTTTAATCACTATGCGTTTTATGTGGGCTCCAATCCCATGGTTGCGCCCGCTACGTTGAATATGATTCAGCATTTAGTGATTGACAAGGGAACATACATACCGGATCGGGGAATGTATTCTCTTGTGCAAGCTTTAGTAAAATTGGCGGAAGAGATTGGCGTAACATTTCACTATAACACAAAAGTTGAGGAGATTATTGTAAAGGAGGGTCGTGCCACAGGTATTCGCATTGGAGCAGATAGAATTTTACTTTATGACAGAATTGTAAACAACATGGATGTTTACCATGCATACAATCGTCTGCTTCCAAATGAAAAAAAACCAAAACGAATTTTAAGTCAGCCCAAATCAAGTTCAATATTGGGATTCTATTGGAGTGTTAAGGGACAACACAGGCAATTGGGTGTTCATAATATGTTATTCTCCAAAGATGAACATGCGGAGTATAAAGCGGTTTTTGAGACTGGGACTATCTGCGATGATCCATCTGTTTATATAAGCGTGACCTCAAAACATGTAAAAGATGATGCACCAGCAGGATGTGAGAATTGGTTTGTTATTGTTATAGCACCAAACGATATGGGGCAAACCTGGGATGAATTAGTTGCAAAAACGAAGGTAAACGTTTTGGCTAAAGTAAAGAGACTACTTGGTATCACTCCGGAAATTGAACATGAGTTTGTGCTTACACCGACCATGATCAAAGAAAATTATTCCAGTGCTTTCGGTGCTGTATTTGGAAACAGTTCGAACAGTAAGTTCGCAGCGTTTTTACGGCACTCAAACAAGAGTAAGGTTAAAGGATTATATTTTGTGGGAGGGAGTGTGCATCCGGGAGCAGGCATTCCTATGTGTTTAAATTCAGCCAAGATCATGGCTAAAATGTTTCACTGATCTGTGAGATGAACTTAAAAGCTTAATTAAGATTTCGCTTCTTCAAATTTCGGGTATAGGCTCGGGCTTCACGATAATACTTCAGGGGTACAACCAACATCCCAAAACATTCCGTGTTCGATTTATCTAACTGCTTGTGATGAACCTTGTGCCCCTTGCGTAACGCAATGAGCCACGGATTATCTGTCTGGTTAAAAATTTTAAATCGTTGATGAATTAATCCGTCATGTACCAGCACATAACAAATGCCATATAAGGTAATGCCAATGCCGATATAGAGCTTGTAATCATTTCCATCCATTATTCCGAACATGATAAACAGCCAGGCTGGAATGGCAAAGACCAGAGCAAAAAAGTCATTCTTTTCAACTTTCTTATCATGAGGACGGTGGTGATCCTCATGCATGTGCCATAATAAGCCATGCATAATGTATTTATGTGTGCTCCAAGCCACAATTTCCATCGCAACAAACGATGTCAGGACACAAAATAGATTAAAGAGATAAACCATAATGAAAGACAATGCGAAAGAAATAAAAAAATGGAAATAATGCCAGTATTATTTGCCCATATCATTGATTGCTAAGCAAATCCAATTCTTTTTTTGTCGCCTGATTTCCCCGTAGCTCTTGTAAAAGATGACAATTATTTTACTTTTTTAGCACCACTTTTACGATTTCTGAACCTTGATTGGTATCAAGCACCAAGAGGTAGGCACTGCTTGGGTAGTTTTCCAGATTCAGTGTTTGGGTATATTCTCCAACTTCGCCAGTTCCAAAGTTTTGGCTTGTAATCAGTCGGCCAAAGACATCTATTACTCTTGCCTGAACATTGGATGGTCGTTGAAGTTTATAGTAAATACTGATGCTACCTGATGTTGGGTTCGGGTAAACCGTAAGCGATGTTTTAGTTTGAGGTTGCTCATTGGCAAGTGGTACCTCCTGAATGCTTAAATAATCCAACGCCCAGCCCCAGCCTGAATTTGAAGGACCAGAATTCATGGTTAGTCTGAAGAGCAGTGTATCACCCGCATTAAACGTTTCGCTTATATCAATTTCTTTTTGCTCAAGCATTTCGCGGGTACCTGATTGATTGGAAGTGTACGCTGCTTGCCAAACTGCATTCGAGCTGGCATCATAACCGGGTGCTAGCGATATCCAATCAATTCCATTCTTCGTTGCCTCTAGGGCAACAGAATCACTTTCAATGTCGAATTCCGTAATAGCAATGTCCGCATAATAAAGCATGGGAAAACTATTACTTACCTTAATCGGTGTTCTGGGAAGAAGAGAATATCGTTGGCTTGTTGAATACGGATGGTTTGTATGAAAATTCTTTCGTTCGCCACTGGGTGCGTCAGCGAAATTTTTTAACGATAAACCTTCAATGAGTAAATCAGTTGTAGTTGAAAAGTAGGTAGAGTAAGAGGTTTTTGTTTCCAGAATATTAAGCTTAAAAACAGTATAGCTAGTGCTCTGATACGGTGCCGAAATTCCATTTGTATATGAAACAAAGGAAACAGTTTTACTTCCTTCCGATACACCACTTATCGTAATATCCGATTGGCCAATGCCAATATTTTTTAATGAACCTGCCTTGGAGGTGCCAATATAAACATCAAGAGAGTCATAATTGATGTCAGCATTTATTCTCAGAACAAGATTGTTTTGAGGTGAAGTTCCATAGTTTACCAGGGCAACTGAGTAATCTATCATTTGTGTTTGATCAATTGTTGCTGACCATATTCCACGACCATGTGTTGCTATTACAATTTGATTATCCTGGCCTTTCATATCCCAAACAGAAACGTTCGGAAAATCTTCCAGAAGCGTCCATGAAACGCCATTATCCAATGATTCTACAATTCCAATTTCAGTACCTGCCCAAATGATATTAGGATCATCAGATCGAACATACAGACAATAAACCGCTACATCAGGAAAACCATTCGTACTGGTTGAGCCAGTTCCAAATCCCGAAATATCTTGCCAGGATTGACCAGCATCAAGAGTGCGCACAATTTTAGGCGAACCAGCAAAAGAGAAAAGCGCATATGCTGTATTTTGTTGAGTTGGATGTGAGGCCAGCTTGGTAATAGAGCCTAATACCTTTGCTGTATAATTATTGGTTTGCTGAAATGTTTTACCACCATCTTTTGAATAGTGTATTTTTCGTGTGCCTGACATGCCGCTTCCTGCCCATATAACATTTGCGTTTGCGCGCGATACTTCAATATCCATAAAGGTAGAAAGTCCCCAATTCTGAGTAATAGAAGTTAAGGTCCAGAGTTGTCCAAAATTTTGTGATACAAAAACCCCATCTCCACCAACTGTAAAAATACGGTCTGGGAAATTTTTTGAATTGGCAAGCTTCGATATGAAAGGCATCTCGCCAGAAAGACCTGAAAGTGCTGAGCCAAAGCTTAAGCCGCCATTGATAGATCGTAAGAAATTATTTCCCTGAGATCCGCCAATCAATAGTTTATCATTTAGATTATTCCACAACACCTCAAATCCATCACCACCAATTTTAAACGAATAGTCTGATGTCGAAGAGGCATTTGCAGGTGATTTCCAGGTTCCGTTATCTTGCAGGCCGCCAAAGTATTCATTTGCGCCTGGCTTTTTATCTACACCATAAAATTGTGCTGAGTTATAACCGTTGTCAGTTGATGTCCAGTTTTCATCCACCAATCCCGGATTTGCAGATGTGTTGGAAACGAAAACACCACCATCATTCGCATTCAATATTTTAAAAGTAGTAGGCGTAACAGGTATCATTACAATATTGTGATGATCAGGATGTACATTTTCATTTTTACCAGCATCTCCGAATGTGCTTCTCGCATCGGTAATAAATGTAGCTGTTGCATTTCGTTTACTAATACCTTCATGCAGAATACGAAGTGATCCCGATGTGGCAGGAGGCCAAACTCCTCCTGTTGCTAACGTGGGCCAGAAAAAATACATCTGCTTGAATTCTTGTCCTCCGTTCCCAGCAATGCCAATGTTTGGAGAATTGGCATCATAGTCAACATTGTTTATGTAAATGTATTCACGACTTTGATCGTTGGCTATTGTTGTTGTAGTATTTGCAAGAATCAGATTGAATTGGCCATCGCGACCCTGATCGCGAAATGAAACCATAAGCTGCCTATTGTTTGCAACATCCCAAACCTCAAAGGGGACATCTACATAATCCTGAAAAGTAAAATTTGCAGCCACTACACCAGATGTACTTCCTTCTGGAACAAGAAACCGGTGTGCTTTCTGGCTTTTACCCGGCCCAAAGCGAACTTCTACAGAAGTTGAATTTGCATCTGATCCAACAGTCAATCTTCCTTGAGAAAAATCAGCACTGAAATTTGTAAGGGCAAGAATAGAGAGTGTTTCATCTTCATCAATGGTATAATTATCAATTGTACTACTACTTGCGCCTAATGTTAATTGAAATAAATCAACTCCGCCAAAATAGATTATCTTATCGTTAAAAGGGTGGCAGGCAATGGCGTTGTCATACCAGCCTTGCTCATTTAAAAAATCGACAACAGTATTGTTGATATTAACATCAACTAAATCCCAGTTTGCTCCACCATCATCGGATACATACAAATCAGAACCATTTCCCGATAGGCCGCCTTCTGCTGAAATGAAAAGTCTGGTTGGTGTTACTGGGGATATTGCCAATTCCATTCGTCCACCAGGAGAAAGACCTGCACCATAAGCTGCCCAGGTAACACCTGCATCTAATGATCTAAAAACGCCAACACCATTTTGAGTTGCATATTGAGTATTGAAATTTCCGGGCAATGCTTTTAAATCCTGAACGAATGGTTGGTTTAATCTTTTTGTCCAGGAGGTTCCTCCATTTGTGCTTCGATAAATTGCATCATTGCATGCAGCAACTACAATATTTTCATTTGCAGGATCAATAATGATTCGGTTTACATCACCAAAATTAATAGTGGAAGTTAGATGTTGCCAGTTAACACCGCGATCATCCGATTTAAAAATACCAACGCCATCCACAGCATCTGCATTTCCAAATCCTTCACCCGTTCCAATGAAAATTACATTGTGATTGGATTCCGCCATTGCCAGAACTGAAGTCGCCAGATTGGGAAGATCAGGAGTAATATGATTCCAGCTTAATCCTCCATCTGAAGTCTTCCAAACACCACCACCTACCGATCCAGCATACCAGGTATTTTTTGCTGCATCATCCGGATCGACCAGTAATCCACGGGTTCTGCCAGGCACGTTGGCCGGACCTCTTTCATCCCATGATAATACACCGTTGGATTGTATGCGCGCTCCATTGGAGTTTTTTCTTCGCGCCTCAGCTTTAGCTTTTGTTAGTGCATTGAGTTTGTAACCAGATTTGTAAGCAGGAGCATCCTCACCATCGCGTGTGCGGATTCCCCTATGGAATTTCAAAAATTCTCCCGGGCCATCCTCATGATCCTCTTCTTCGTTTAACTCCAAATCATAATGCTCGTCATCTTCTTCATTTTCGAAATAGGATGATTCATTTTGAAAATGACTACCCGTTGTAGTGCCTACATTGATAACCAGTAAGATTGCTCCAATGAAAGTGAACGAGAGGGCAAGGATTTTTTTCAAAGCGTTTGATTTTTTGGTTGATTGATAACAATTACCCTTCTAAAATCAGAAGATGATTGATTTTCTTTTATTGTTCCGGGCATATCGATTACTTCAATGGCGGAATCATTGATCCATTTGCAATGACCGTGAAGATATTTTCCACGCTCAACAATGATATTCGTTTTTAGGTCGATCACCAAAAAGTTTGTGTACATCGTTCCAATCTTATTTTCCGGAACATTCTGAACGCAAAGTATAAAGGATTTGGATTCATTTAAAATTGAATCGTATGCTGTGCCGATAGTTTTTGTTATTAATTTCTGCAATTCTTTTTCTTGCTTTTCATTAGAATCAACAGCTCTGCATTGAAACATCAACACAATCGCAACCAAAGTCCATATTGAAGAGGGGGAGCATAAAAACATCTGGAAAAGTATTGAAAATAATTAGTAAAGGTATTGGCTTGAAAAAGAATATTTGATTTGTTTAACGTACTACGTTTTTTGTTTCTTTTTCTTCGCTGCCGGAAAGAGTATGTTATTCAAAATGAGACGATATCCTGGTGAATTTGGATGTTGATTCAAATCAGTAGGTTCTTCACCTA
>Ga0116156_10000679_pt1 | contig 35527 bp, 40 predicted proteins | sample AD_UKC045_MetaG_FD_89891 | JGI IMG/M metagenome (GOLD analysis project Ga0116156, IMG submission 89891) | Active sludge microbial communities of municipal wastewater-treating anaerobic digesters from USA - AD_UKC045_MetaG | ecosystem: Engineered > Bioreactor > Anaerobic > Digestate | place: USA...
GACGCGCCATTTAAATAAATAACATGCTCTTTCATACCAGGCAAAGACGCTAAAGAGGTATGTTCAAAATCATAAGTTAATTCATCATAAACCTCATCACAAATAACCAAAAGCCCGTATTTCTTTACCACGCGCGCAATATCTTTTAATTCGTCTTTTGTGTAAGAAGCGCCCGTCGGATTACAAGGATAATTAAGCATCAACGCTTTAACGCCTTTTGTGATAGCTTTTTTAATCTGATCCGGCGTTATTTTAAAACCATTCGCAATGTCTGTTTTTAGAAAAATAGGCTGACCGCCGGCTAAAGACACAACCGGCCCATAAGAAACATAACACGGATCATGAATCAACACTTTATCCTGCGGATTAAGAATCGCACGGGCCGCTAAATCCAATCCTTCGCTCACGCCGACTGTAATTAAGATTTCTTCTTCGGGATCATAAGACAATCCGTGACGCTCTTTGAGAAAAGAAGCGATGCGTTGTCGCAATTCTTTTGTGCCCTTATTCGAAGTATAAGAAGTAAATCCTTGCTCTAAGGAATAAATCGCTTTTTCACGAATATGCCAAGGGCTAACAAAATCGGGCTCTCCCACGCCTAAAGAAATAACGTCTTTCATCCCTAACACAAGGTCGAAAAACGCCCTTATTCCCGACGGAGGCATCTGTTCAACAATTTTTGAAATTTTATAATCCATACGATTTTTTCTTTTTTCCAATCTCTAAAGAGAGATATTTAATCTTTTTCCTTCTTTCTTTTTCTTTAATATTTGTCCATCTTCTTTATATTTCTTCAAAAGAAAATGCGTCGCGGTACTGCGAACGTTTTCCATAGGCGATAATTTTAATGCCACAAAATTTGATACCGTTTGAATATTTTCGCCTTCCACAACCACTAAAAGATCATAAGTTCCAGAGACCAAATAACAACTTGTTACTTCCTGAAAGCTATAAATACGCTCCGCAATGTGATCAAATCCCACGTCTTTTTGCGGCGTGATGCTTACTTCAATCAAGGCGCGCACCGACGACGAATTGTCTTCTATCAAATCGCGATTTAACACTGTTTTATACTTAACAATAACGCCATCTTTCTCATATTTTTTTATACTTTTCTCAATATCGCTCGTTTTTTTACCCGTCATTTTTGATATTTCGGCTGGCGTAATCCGAGCGTCATTCTGTAAAATTTCTAATATATCATCCATCATATTCGCTCCTTTTTTAATAAAACCCTCTTCTATGAATAAGTGGTAATTATTGTATACGATTTCCTTTTAAAATGCCAATTTTTATCAATAGTATAACTTATGAATAAAAAGAATAATATTTTTTAGGCGGGCAATATTTTAATCATTCAATTCTCTTTTTCGCGTGATTTGTTCCATTTCGGCGCGTAAAGACTGATTGGCCTTATCGACTTCAATAACTTGTTTCATTAATTCTTGTTGGCGCTGACGAAAAGACGCCGACTGTTCAACCATCTTATCCAAATTTGCATATTCTTTTTCAACGCGCAGAACCTCATCTTCTAATTTTCGTTTCATCTCCGTTTTAAGCTTTAAAACGTCTTCAAAAGATTTATTCACGAATAATTGTTTTTTCTTAATTAAAGAAATCTCCTTATCGGACAATTCTTTCTGTACCTTAAAATTTTCAACTTGTTTCTTTAAAAAATCAACCTCACCTCTGATCTTTTTTGTCTTATCTGTAAAATAAGAAGAATCTTCTTCTAACCGTCGAATTTTTTGAAGCAATGTTTTTTCTTTTTCTAAATTCGCGCGTAAAGCCGCATTATAACGCGCTTTTTCTTCATCCTGCTTGCGTTTTTCCTCATTGAAACTAAACATTTTTGTTTTAAGATTCAGCGATAACTCTTCTTTCTGAAATTTAAGATCGGCTAACTGCATCTTAGCTAAACGTATTTTTTCTTCAACATCCAGCAATTGGCCTTTCAAATAAAAATGCTTGCTTTGTTTAATCAAAAGCTCATTCTCTATTTTTTCAGTTTCGGTCAATGCGAAAGAAGAATTTTTATAATCCTTATGCGATTGTTTCAGCGTCTCTAATTGCCTTTGAAAATTTTCAATAGCAAATTGATACTGCGAAACAGCATTTTTTTTATTGTCATAATCCACTTGCAACATCTGATATTGCCCGCGTAAACGCATATTCTCATCCCTTAAAGACGCGGCATTAACCTCTTGGGCTTGACGAACAGAGGATAAAGTTTCTTTTAACGCTGGCCTTTGAATCTCATATCGATTTTCTGTTTCTTCTAAGGCTTGGCTTATCAAATCCATACGGGATTGAGAAAAACACGGTTGGACACAAAAAAGAAAATAAAGAAAAATAATAGTTCTTTTTATAAATTTATTCATATTAATTGTATTGTAATGATTCTTATCTGCTCCAGCAAGAGCAAAAATGAATTTATTACTCGCGTTAATCATTCCTTATCAAAGAGTTAAAGCTCAATTATCAATCCTTTTCTTTGACGCAAGACATCGGCAAAATAAGAGCCGGCCGAAACGACATTTTTGTTCTTGTGATATTATCCAAACCAAAATCATCCATAACATTTAAAAATTTATATTTCTTTAATCGAATATCTTGGGCCAATTCCTTAAAAATAAACGTCGGCAGGCCTTTAAAAGATAAATCCGCGACTTCGCCAAAAACACAAAAAACATTTTTATTAATCTCAAAACCAAACGTGTAGGCCTTTATCTTTTTTTTTATTTTTACGACAAGGCCTCTAAACCCTAATTTTTCAGCATTTTTCAAAAGAACCTGATGCGCTTGTCGGCTGTCTTCAAGCATTTGATGAAAAATTTCATCCTCACTTATTTTTTTCCTTTCCTTTGCCCAAGCCTCATAAAGATCTAAACATTCACGCGCCATTGATTCTTTAAAAGGAAGAACACGCGCGTCATAATTTTTTATAAAAAAATTATAATCCGAGCGCTTGGATTTATAAGCATTTCCGCGTAGCTGCATAATATCCTCTTTTTTATAAAAATATTCATTTGCCTTATGATAGAAAGAATATTTTTTATCCGACAAAATAGCGCGAAACTTTTCGGAAATATTTTCAATACGAGCGACACGACTTTTACCATTCCTGCTTTTCATATAACAAAAACATTTTTCTATTGTCTTTTCTGTGACATTTTTTCCCAACGGCGGCAAATACATAAATGATCCTAAAGCATCTTTAGCAAAAATGCATAAATTCCCATTTATCATCTTAAAATCGAAATCGAAAAAATCCTTCCACGCAAAAATATTCACAAAAGAAAATACAGATAAATCCTCTTTCGCGTAAGGCAAATATTGTTCAACAATTTTTTTATATTTTAAAAGTTGTTTCGACATGATAAATCTTAAAGAGAAAAGAGCGTTTCTATTTCAGCTTGATAAGAAGAATAATCTTCGACGAGATATTCATTGTCTTTTAAAAAACCGATAAAATTCTTTTCCTTGAAAAATCCTTCTAATTTTTTGCGATAAATATCAAAATCCTTCATGTGAAGATTTTCTTGAATAAACGGGCAAGCCAAATGAACGCCCACAACGATCTTGTCCTCTTTCTTCTCAACCAAAAAAGGATAAAAAACGCACTGTAAAGGACGATTAAAATACTCGGAACATTTATTGGATTTTTCTTCTAAAAACTGACAATAAAAAACATCACGGATTTTCTTTGTCTTAACTCGGCCTTCGGATTCCCGAGGGCGCCAATCACTTTTTTCATCAAGAAACCGACAGCATCCTTGACAGGAAAGACAAATTTTTTGAGGGACAAATTGAGGAAAATCTTCAAACATTTTATTAACCTGACGAATTATTTAACCTTACTTCCAACTTTAACATCTTTTTCCGGCATTAAGATGGCGATGCCGTTTTCATCAGATGCGGCGAGTAACATTCCTTGAGACTCGACCCCGCGAATAACCGCCGGTTCTAAATTAGCCACAATAACAATTTTTTTTCCTATAAGTTCTTCTTTGCTGTAGCCTTTTCTAATTCCGGCCACCAATTGACGCAAATTTTCTTCTCCACAATCAATCTTTAAAACATATAATCTATCCGCATTCGGATGTTCTTCGACTTCTTTAATTTGGGCTATTTTTAATTCTATTTTTGCAAAATCGTCTATTATAATCATAGCATTTCTCTCCTTTTTAAAATAACAAAAACCGTATCAAATTAACATAGAACCGCATTTCATTCAAATAAAAATCATCTGAAAATCTTAAAGCCCTTCCCATTATTTTTTTCTGGATAACAAAAAAATCCCGCTTCTAAACGGGATTTTATATTCAACGGGGTCGACGAGATTTGAACTCGCGGTCTTCAGCGTGACAAGCTGACATGTTAACCAGACTACACTACGACCCCAAAAAATTTTATTTTTATTACTAAAGCTCAATAAGTCTAATATTGAAAACTTTATTTGTAAAGAAAAATTTTTCCTGATAAGAGCTGATCTTTCTGATTTCTAAGATTTTTAATTGACAATTAACCCCCTATCACTAAAATGCTTTTTATCCCAAAGTCATGACCTTTAACCCTTTTCAAAAAGGGCATCCAGACTTTTTAAAAGGAACGGTCATGCATCTCTTTTTCCAATTCGAAAAAAAACCTCTTTTTTTTACAAACCCTGAAATTATCATTTCTTGTTTTCATTCTTTAAAATTATCTTCGGCCTTTCAAGAAATCGAACAGCTAATGGATGCCGGCTATTATCTCGCTGGATTTTTATCGTATGAGGCGGGCTATTGTTTCGAAAAAAAACTTTATCAAAACAAAAAATACAATTTTCCTCTTTTACATTTTGGCGCGTTTAAAAAACCCTGCTCTTTTTACTTGCCGATTGGCTCAAAAACATTTTGCTTAAAAAATATAAAAACGAATATTTCCCAAACCCTCTACGCCAACGATATTGATGTTATTCGAGAGCATATTGAACTCGGCGACGTCTATCAAATCACCTACTGCCTCAAACAAAAATTTTCTTTTAAAGGAAATCCGCGCGCACTTTATCAAAAATTACTTCAAAATCAACCGGTTCCTTATCCGGCCTATATTGAAACTGATCAATTTAATATTCTCTCACTCTCGCCGGAACGTTTCTTTAAAAAAACGCATAATCATATTATTACAGAGCCGATGAAAGGAACATGGTTTCGCGGAAAAAATATTTTTAATGATATGAAAGAGCGCTGGCGTTTTCAATATGATACAAAAAATCGCGCGGAAAATGTGATGATCGCGGATTTATTAAGAAATGATTTAGGAAGAATTGGCAAACGCGTGCGCGCGCCTAAACTTTTTACCGTAACGCCTTATAAAACCCTTTTTCAGATGACATCCACCGTCACCGCAAAAATCCCTCACCATATTTCTTTTTATGAGCTTTTTGCCGCGCTTTTCCCGTCCGGATCTGTCACAGGCGCGCCTAAAATCCGCGCCATGGAAATTATTCGTGATATAGAACCCGAAGAACGAAAAATTTATACCGGCGCTATCGGCTATATAACGCCAGAGCGCAACTGTTATTTTAATATTCCTATCCGCAGTTTATTGATTGATAAAATTTCCGGACAAGGTGAAATGGGCGTTGGCGGCGGGATTGTTTGGGATTCAACCGCCGATGGAGAATGGAAGGAGGGAATACTTAAAAGCGCATTTTTAACTTCCTTAAATAACAAAGAGGAAGAAATATTTCCTTCCCCTTTGTCATTCCACAAAAACGAGTGATTCATTAATCAAACATTATTTCTTGCACTCGCATTCTTTACCACATTGGCCCTGGCCGCATCGACAGTCATCTTTCGTGCAACATTGGCCTTGGCAATTGCATGTTCCATCTTTACAACATTCTTCCTTAGAGCACGCGCATGCCTTTTTTACACAACAAGAGCGGTTATGCTGTTGTGCTGAAACACAACCGCTACTCAACAAGACAAACACAAGTAAAAATACAGCTAATAACGATTTTTTCATTATTATTCTCCTCTATATAAATAGTCTTCTTCATTTTAAAGAACTATTCTTTAAATTCTTAATAAAAATTAAAATAATAATTTTCTATGAAAGATTGGGTGGATGGAAAATATCCCGAGAAGAGATGCGAGAACAAACTGTCGTGGGCTTTGGAAAAACATAACCCACAACCATGAAATTAAATTCTATCTGATGCAGAGAAAAAAATGTTGGATTTGTTTGATACATAGGACAAGCACACGTCTTGACTGACTCATTGCAACACGAATGACAACAACAACACATTTGATCCGTTAAAGCATAAGAAAAATCAATGGCAAATCCCGATAGAAAAGCCACAATAAAAAAACAAATAATAAAATACTTTAATAGTATCTTTGTATTTTTCACGATTTAATTATACCCGATCTTTTTATTAATCACACATTTTTTAAGACTGAAAAAGCCACGTCGTTAAATAACGCTCACCGGTATCCGGTAAAATCACAACAATCATTTTTCCTTTATTCTCCGGACGCTTAGCGACTTCTAATGCCGCCCATAAGGCCGCGCCGCAAGAAATGCCGGCTAAAATCCCTTCTTCTTTGGCTAAACGACGGGAGGTTTCTCCCGCGTCTTCATGGCGCACGCGCATCACTTCATCGATAATATTTCTATTTAACACTTGCGGAATAAATCCAGCGCCAATCCCTTGAATTTTATGCACCCCAGGATTTCCACCGGACAAAACAGGCGAGGCCTCTGGCTCAACCGCAATCGCTTGAAAACCGGATTTACGTTTTTTTATCACTTCCGCAACCCCTGTAATTGTTCCACCGGTCCCGACGCCCGCAACGACAATATCAACTTGGCCTTCTGTATCATTCCAAATCTCCTCCGCAGTTGTTTTGCGATGAATTTCCGGATTCGCCGGATTATTAAATTGTTGCGGAATAAAGCTATTCGGCGTTGCTTTAGCTAATTCTTCCGCTTTTTCAACAGCGCCGCGCATACCTTTTGTTCCATCCGTTAAAACAAGTTCCGCGCCAAAAATCTTTAAAAGTTGACGGCGTTCCACACTCATCGTGTCCGGCATTGTTAAAATCAATTTATAACCTTTAGCCGCGCAACTAAACGCAAGAGCGACGCCTGTATTTCCGCTCGTCGGTTCGATAATCACGGAATCTTTATTTAACAATCCTTTTTTTTCCGCATCCTCGATCAAAGCAACACCAATACGATCTTTAACGCTTGAGCAAGGATTAAACGATTCCATTTTAACTAAAACAATCGCTTTATCATTTTCTACCATACGGTTTAATTTCACCAACGGCGTATGACCAACTGTTTTTGTAATATCCGAATATATTTTCATATTTATATCCTCAATGAGCGCCTGACTTACTGAACGTTAGCGAACGTCAAGTCAGCCGCGCGAATTGACTCTTATTCGACTGCGACCAAGCAGACGAATAAGAGTTTCCTTCTTTCTTTAAGTTTTTAATAAAGATTGTTCAATATCCGCGATAATATCATCGACGTGTTCGAGCCCTATAGACAAACGAATAAAATCAGGCGTCACGCCCGTTGCTAATTGTTCTTTTTCGGACAATTGCTGATGCGTGGTTGAAGCCGGATGAATCGCCAGACTTTTCGCATCGCCAATATTCGCTAAATGAGAAATTAATTCGAGCGAATTGATAAATTTCTTTCCGTCCTGAAGTCCGCCTTTAATGCCAAAGCCAATAATAGCGCCTGCGCCTTGGGGTAAATATTTCTTAACACGGCCTTTCTCCGGACTATTATCAAGGCCAGGATAGTTGACCCACGCTACTTTCGGATGTTTCTCTAAATATTGCGCGACACAAAGAGCGTTCTGACAATGCCGAGGCATTCTTAAATGTAATGTTTCAATTCCTTGCAAAATAAGAAACGCATTAAATGGTGAAATCGCCGGACCTAAATCGCGTAAAAGCGTGACACGCGCTTTAATAATGTAAGCTATATTCCCTAAGGGCTTTAAAGCCTCGACGAAATTAATCCCATGATAACTGGGATCGGGATCAGCAATAAGTGGAAATTTTCCATTGGTCCAATGAAATTTTCCAGAATCCACAATCACGCCGCCTAAACTCGTTCCATGCCCGCCTAAAAATTTCGTCGCGGAATAAACAATAATATCCGCGCCAAAATCTATGGGACGAAAAATATACGGTGCGGATGTATTATCGACGATCAGCGGAATTCCATTATCATGCGCGATTTTTGCCAATCCTTCAATATCTGCGATGTCTAATTTCGGATTTCCTATTGTTTCGGCATAAAGCGCCTTTGTTTTGGGCGTGATAGCTTTTTTTGTTGCTTCTAAATCATTAGAGGCAACAAAATGAACCTTGATCCCAAATTTCTTAAAAGTATTACTAAATAATGTGTAAGTCCCTCCGTACAAATTATTCGCGGAAACAATTTCATCACCCGCTTGCGCAATGTTTAATAAAGCAATGGTGATCGCTGATTGGCCGCTTGCGACCACAAGCGCGCCAATTCCGCCGTCAAGAAGGGCCAACCTTTTTTCCAAGACATCTGTTGTGGGATTCATAAGCCGAGTATAAATATTGCCAAACTCTTTTAAGCCAAAAAGATTAGCCGCGTGATCCGAATCCTTAAACTGATAGGAAGTTGTTTGATAAATCGGAACCGCACGCGCGCCTGTTGTGGGATCCGGTTGTTGTCCGCCATGAAGCGCTAATGTTTCTATTTTTAATTTCTTATTATTTAAGCTCATAGATTTTCTCCTTTAATTTTATCTACTCTATTATATGGAATAAACTAACGCCTTTTGTTCGGCATCTACTTTAAAAACTAACTGTTCAAATGTAACATTATCAATAATATGGGCTGTGGTTGTGGCAATGTCCTGCCACATCTTACGAAACACGCATTTATATAAATGGCCACAATTAGTATATCCGTCTTTCACACACGCGATCGGCTCAATCGGCCCATCAATAAAACGCACCACTTCGCCAACGGTAATTTCACTCGGAGGACGCGACAATAAATAACCGCCAATATTTCCGCGCCTACTTTCAACAAATCCGCCTTTTTTAAGATCTAATAAAACTTGTTCCAAGAATTTAATCGGTGCGTCAATCCGTTTGGCAATGTCATTAATCGTTGATAAACCTTGATTATAATTTCTGGCTAAATCTAAAACCGCTTTAAGCGCGTAATCACCTTTAAATGTTATTTTCATATTTAAATTTCTTTCTCTATAATGTCTATCTATTAAGTAGAGTATAGAATAAAATTAAAAATTGTCAATATTTATTTTTAAAAATTTTTATTCATATTTCCGACACGGGGATTTTTTTGATAAGAGCTTCTCCATCGCTTCTGTATTACAAAAAATATAAAGATCCCGCTTAAATTGATGTTGCGCGCAATAAATAATACGGCATTGATCATCTTTCATAACTCTTTTATAGACCGTCATATTAAATGGGAACATCAGCTCCAACAATTCTGGTTCATGCTTTTTTAAACACGTCATTATTTTCTGCCGGCTTAAAATCATCACATCTTTCTTGGCAATAACGCGCGTCTTAAGGTTTCCGCAATTCCTGCACGAATAAACACTCATAAGGCCTCCTCTGGTTTAATTTTCTAAATAATATTTTTATATTGTAGAAGAACTCGAAAGCTTCTGTCAAGAGAAGTTATCCGTCGAGGAATCTAAACAAGGGAAGAAATGCTTCATAAAGAAGAAATAAAAGACCTTTTGCTTATAAGCCAGCAAAAAATAGGTTGCCATAAAAAATCCCCGATAAAATTATTTATCGAGGACCTTTTTTATCTATTCTTTTATTGAAAAACTGGTGGGCGGTGCAGGACTCGAACCTACGGCCGCCTGAATGTAAGTCAGGAGCTCTACCAACTGAGCTAACCGCCCATGAAACCTTTTATACCAAAAACTTCGAGCAAAAGATCGTTATCAATATATTGTCAGGCTTTTGCCTGACAGAAGCTAATCCTGATTTTTCTAATCAAAATTTAAGGAAATCAGGACTTTGCCGCCCAAAAAAACTTTTTTAAAAATCGCGTTATACTACTAAGAAAAACTCGCTCTGTCAAACTTCTTATAAAACAAAACTTGTTTAATACAAAATACTTATTTTTCCTAAAAGAAAAACTAAAATAAAAAGCGCGACTGTTTCAATAATCCCTAATACAATTAAATAATTCGCGAAACCTTTTCCTGTTTCCGCAAACGCATCAGCGGCGGACGCGCCTGCTTTTCCTTGCATCAGTGCCGAAACGCCCATCGCTAACCCCGCAAAAATTCCTATCCCAATCATAAAAGCACCTTTATTCGCGGCTTCAACAATTTTATTCATCAAGATCATCCCGTAAATAGTTTGCGATAATGGTGCGCCGACGAAAACAATAAGAAGAAAAGGCGCCATTTTATTTTGAGAAAAACATTTTTTCCAAGCACCGACCGCCGCCATACCGGCATAACCCGCGCCTAATCCTGATCCAACCGCAGATAAAGCAATAACCGCGGCAACGCCAAGATCCTTAAATTGAGCTAAAATTTGTTCCATAAAAACCTCTCCTTTTTTAAAAAGTTGTTTATGTGTCGTGTTTTGATATTTTTCTAAACGGTTGATACGCGAATCCTGACCATTCCAAACTCAAATGATTTGAAAATTCGAGAACATTGAGACGTAAACCATGAACAGCCACGGATAATACTCCGAGAATAATATTAAAGAAATGTCCTATAACCAAAATAACAACAGCGATCATTCCTGAAAAAAAAGCATCAAAACCGAATTGTAGCGCCATTTCATTAAAGGCATCCGCTACCGCTACGCTCGCAAGCCCAATGGCAAAAAGACGAATATAAGACACCACATCCGTAAAAGTATTAACAATGTTTAATGCCAGACCTCCTAATCCTGGGCCAATAGCTTTTAAAGGATTTTTGCGCGGACTTGTAAAAAATATAACTAAAAGAGCCCCAACGATAAAAATCATTTTGACAAAAGGCGGCATCGCGATAGATAAAATAAGTTCTTTCGCCAAAAAAAACATCCCCCAAATCAATAACAGCCACCCCGCGTCGCTTAAAAAACTTATCGAAGGGAATTTCAAAATTATTTTCCAAATATGCGCGATGCTTAAATGAACAGCGCCAATCAAAAAACAAACAACTTGAAAATTAATACTATTGGTTATCCAAGGCCATAATGGTTTAATATACTGCGGAAATAACGCCTGCCCGAAAAATGTTCCTCCCAAAAGCCCCCAAATCAACGCCGCGCCATTTAAAATATATAACAAAATAAATAGCTTATTATTTTGAGAAGTCTTTGACGCTTTCTTATGAAACCAAAAAGTAGCTAATAATAACAAGCTCGCGTAGCCAGCATCACCCATCAAAATAGCGAAAAAAAGCGTGAAAAAAAGAAAGAAAAACAAACTAATATCAACTTCCTTATATCCCGGTAAAATACTGATCATTTGAAAAACAGGTTTCACAAGCTCAACCCATTTAGGATTTTTTAACAACGTCGGGACTTTATCCTCATCGGATGGGTCCTCAATAAAAAGACCCCATTTTTTTTCTTGAGCGTCTTTTTCTAAAGAAGCACAAGAAAAGGCCGGAATAAATCCTTTTAAATAAGCGATTTGTGAATCTTTTTTCATTCCCTTAGCTGTTTCTTCAAACCGCAACATATCTTCTTGGAACTTTAAGGCCTCTTCAAATGCCTTAGTATATTTAGCGTAAGACATTATCTGCTTTTCAAGGTTTCGCATTTGATCTGCATCATGTTTTTGCTGGGATAAAAGATCATTTAATCCCAGAGGCGGCAAAATCAAAGAAGGATGCTGAAGCGAGAAATCCCGACGAGAAATAAGGACGCATAAGGCCTTGGCTCCTTCTTGGGCCGCAATAATCAAATACACATCTTCTGGAAGATTTGAAATCTCTGTAACTGTCATTTCATAAAATTTAACAACCATCCCATTGTCTTCTAACGCCTTAATATCTTGTGGATTAAAATCACCCCAACTCTGCCATTGAGCTATCAAAGACCTTCGATTTTCCATATCTTCCCGCAAAGAATCCTTCTGGGATAAACAAGCCATGATTTCCGTTATTTTTTCTTTCCATTGTGGACAATGCTCTTGAAGGATATTCTTAGAAGCATCTTTTAAAATCTCAACAACTTGATGGATTTCTTTTAAATCTTTCTTTAAAATTTCTATTTTTTCTCCTGCCAAATTCTCCTGATGCTCAACATGAACCGTTCCGACCTGACGCAAATTCTCTAAAGCTGAAACGATATCTTTGGCCTGGACAATGATATGAATTTTTTTCATGGGAACAATCATAACGAATCCTTTTTAAACCAACGCTAATTCTATCTTTTTCTTAGCGACCTTACTAATCCCGACGGCATTCGCCTGCTGATCACCTAAATAAATACGGATAATACGAATAAATTCTAAACATTCCGGGATTTTAACTTTTTCAAATAAATTAACCCGCTGGGTTGTAATACGCAATTCTTTTTCTAAAATCGCTATTTGCTTTTTCATAATGGCGGCTTCTATCAACTGACGAATAAGCGCGCGCAATTCTTTGATACCTTCATCCACCCATAAAGGCGTTGTAAAGAAATCATAATTCATTTCAGAAAAACGCACGTCTTTTAAAAAAGGTAAATTCGCGCCCGCAATATTAACCATATCCCATAAGATATCAACTGGCTTAATAAATGGTACGATATCCACGCGCTCATCAGCTAATAATCCTACCCAACGGCTTATATTCTCTTCGGATTTCTTTAAACGATTTTCAAGATCGCTTAATATTTTATGCGCTTCCGAGATTTTTTTCTGCAACTGCTGTTTCTTCAGTTGCAGTGTCGGCAAATAATACAAAAACCGCCTTAAGCTGTCGCGCTGGCGCTTGAGTTCTCCTTTTGTCAGTTTGATTTTTGACATAATTTATAATAAAGAATTAACAAAAAAATATCCTAATTAATCTTTCTACCTGTTAAATACTACATCCTATTTTTTAGGCCAATACTCTTTAATCAACGATTCTTTCATACCAACTTCCGTTGGCTCAAAAATACTGCTTAAAATTTTCCAGCCCAAATCAAGAGCCTCTTCTAAAGGAATATTGACCGATAAATCCATTAATTCTTTCTCAAAACGCTTTCCATACTGAAGCAATTTCTGATCCCAAGCACTCATTTGAAAACCCATAGATTGTTTTTCTAACGTTTCTCGGTAATCCGCGAAAAGTTGTATCATTCGATCCATAATCGCGCGATGATCCGATCTCGTACGGCCATTAACTTGCTGTTTCAAGCGGCTTAAACTGCCAAACGGTTCAATATGCCCGCCGCGTAAATAAAATTGTCCCTCGGTAATATAACCTGTGTTATCCGGAACCGGATGCGTAACATCATCGCCCGGCATAGTTGTGACAGCCAGAACCGTAATTGAGCCCGCGCCTTGAAAATCAACCGCTTTTTCATATCGGGACGCTAATTGACTATACAGATCGCCCGGATATCCGCGATTCGATGGAATTTGCTCCATCGTAATCGCTATTTCTTTTAACGCGTCGCAAAAATTCGTCATATCACTTAACAGGACCAACACTTTTTTCCCTTTTAACGCAAATTGCTCGGCAACCGCCAAACACATATCCGGCACCAAAAGACATTCTACTGTCGGATCAGACGCCGTATGAATAAATAAAATGGATTTTGATAACGCACCGTGCGCCTCTAACGTGTCACGGAAAAATAAATAATCATCATATTTCAAGCCCATACCGCCTAAAATAATCATATCAACTTCGGCCTGCATGGCAATTCGCGCCAAAAGCGGATTATAGGGTTCTCCGGCGATAGAAAAAATAGGAAGCTTTTGAGACTCAACCAGTGAATTAAAAATATCAATCATCGGAATTCCGGTACGGATCATGTTTTTAGGCACGATACGTTTAGCCGGGTTTACCGACGGCCCGCCAATAGCAATCATATCATTAGTCAATGCCGGACCATGATCACGCGGGCTTCCGCTTCCGGTAAAAATACGGCCTAATAAATGCTCTGAGGACGATACCATAACAGGCTGTTTTAAAAAACGCACCTTATCATCAGTCGCAATACCGCGACTGCCGGCTAAGACCTGTAACGACACGCGTTTACCGTCTAAACGAATCACTTGCGCTAAAGAAACACCTTCTTGGGTGTCCACTTGCGCTAATTCGCGATAAAAAACTCCTTCAGCCTCGACGGTAATAACATCACCGGCGATTTGAATAATTTGGCTATACACTTTTTGCATAAATTTTCCTCTCGATTGTCCCCCTCGACTAATTTTATTAAAAATCCTTAAGATCCTTAAAGCTCGTTTCCCGATAAAAAACGGGGAAATAACAGCAAAAAAATATTTTTAATTTAAAAGTTTTTGTCTTAACCGCTCTTCTTCTTTTTTAAATTCCGGGCCTTGATACGCAAAAGAATTCCAATTGATAAAAATCTGGCGCAATTCTTGAAAAAACCGTCTGGCCTTATCTTTGCTTTCAAAAGAAAAATCCTTATCCATAATCTCTATAATGAAATCAAAAAGATATTTTTGCCGATCAGAAATTGTAGCTTCATCAACTTTATCAAACGCGTTTTGTTGCAAATAAACCGCATCAAAGAATTCCCCTTTTAAATAATCAATGAAATCACCCAAAGAAGTCCCTTCCTCGCCGACAACTTTCATCATCTGTTCTACGCTTTTACTTTTCTTTAAACGCTCAACAGCATCAACGACTTTCTCGGATTCAATAAAACTTGGATATTTGCTCCAGCTCTCTAATGGATCAATCGCCGGATATTTTCGCGCGTTCGCTCTATCTCGCGAAAGCCCATGAAAAGCGCCCACAACTTTTAAAGTGGCTTGTGTCACCGGTTCTTCAAAATTCCCGCCGGCTGGACTAACCGCACCGCCAATCGTTACAGATCCCAAATGCCCATCACGTAATTTTACCAATCCCGCGCGTTCATAAAAAGAAGCAATGCGCGATTCCAAATACGCCGGAAAGGCTTCCTCGCCGGGAATTTCCTCCAAACGGCCTGACATCTCCCGCATGGCCTGCGCCCAACGAGACGTAGAATCGGCTAACAATAAAACATTAAGTCCCATTTGGCGATAATATTCTGCCAAAGTCACAGCGGTATAAACACTCGATTCTCGAGCGGCAACAGGCATAGAACTCGTATTACAAATAATAATCGTACGCTCTATCAAGCTCTTATTCGTTCGTGGATCAACGAGTTTAGGAAATTCTTCTAAAATCTCTACGACTTCACCAGCGCGCTCGCCGCAGGCCGCAATAACCACAATGTCGACTTCCGCGTGACGGCTGATCAAATGTTGTAAAACAGTTTTTCCTGCGCCAAAAGGCCCGGGAGTGCAAAATGTCCCGCCGATGGCAACAGGCACAACCGTATCAATAATTCTTATCTTGGTAATTAAAGGATCTTTCGGTTTTATTTTCTGAATATATGCTTTTATCGGCTCTTTGACCGGCCATGTCTGGACCATCTTGACAGAAATATTCTTGCCTGAAGCGTCTTTTAAAAGCGCCACTTCTTCTTTAATCGTGTAGACTCCTTTTTCTTTAATCGAGATAACCTCGCATTCTCCGGATAAAGAAAACGGAACCATAATTTTATGTTCAAAAATCTTTTCTGGAACAGAGCCCAATGCCTGACCTGCGCGCAATTTATCGCCGGGTTTTACCTTGGGCGTAAATTCCCATTTTTCTTGATCATTAAGTGCATCTAAATACGCGCCGCGTTTTAAGAAAAAACCGTACTTTTCAGCTAATTGAGGAAGTGGATTTTGAAGCCCGTCGTAAACTTGCCCTAAAAGCCCTGGCCCTAACTGAACGCTTAAAAGTTCACTTGAAAATTCAACGCTATCCCCAACTTTAATGCCAATGGTATCTTCAAAAACCTGCAAATCGGCGCGCTTGCCCTTAACGCGAATGACTTCCGCTTTTAATCGTTCTTCTTTTAACACAACATAGGCGACTTCATTCTGGATAACTTTATCTTGAAATTCAACCGCCACCATATTCCCATTAACGCCTAAGACTTTCCCAATTCTTAAATTTTTATCTGCCATAACTAACCTTTCTTAATTCCCTCACGCCTGAATTTCTTCAGGCAAAGAAATGTGTTGATATTGTTGAAACCGTTGCAATCCTATATCAGATGAAAACAATTGATAACGTTCTAATATTTTCAGTTTTAAGGCGTATCCGATGATCATTTCGATATCAAAATAATGCCCGGCCAGTAATTCATCTAAAAAAGACCAGCGCACTTTATCAATCATTTTTTCCGCCGCTAAAAGATCGGTATTTTTTATCGCTTGCTGAATAATTTCGGCCAAATGCGGATCAAAAGCGCGTTCACCTTTCATATGTTCATTAGGATCCTGATGCCAACGCGCCGCGCGAAAATAAACCATCTCATTAGTGAATCTTTTTTCAAACAAATGCCAGGCGTTAACAAAAGTATTTTTTGAATCTTCTAAGCTCGCTTCTCTTAAAACGTTTTTTATAAGCAAAAAATCTTGGCGATCTAAAAGCCGCTCGCACTCTGATAAAAATGTTTCAAGATTCATAAACGGCTTACTATCAAATTCTAAAAGCGGAAGACTTGCGGCAAAATAGTAATATTCTCGACTCATAAAATTTATTTTTTGATAGCTTGGTCTAAAAGAGAATTTAACTGCGCGTTAAGATAGACGCTTAAATAACGGGCTAAACTTTCATCTGTAAAATCAAAACTCGATTTTCCTGCGTCAAAACTAATCAAAAATCCTTTCGAAACATCTTCGGAAGCCTGCAGCTTTATATCTTTCTTTAAACGATTTTGCATCTGGGAAATAAATCCTTGTTGAAGTTTTTTAAGATCCTCGGGCGACACAAAAACCTCAATGGTCTGCGCTTTATCTTCCTGAGAAACGACGTGTTCCGCCATTTGACGAATAATCGACGCCACAGATTCCGGCGTCAAGGACTCGGAAACTTTTTCATCAATAATTTTCTTTAACATATTCTGAATCTCAACCCTTAAAGATAACATCATATCCCGCGCGGATTGCGTTAAATTCATACGGCTTGATTGTTCCAACTTTTCTATTTCTATCTTCGCTTCACGCAAAATCTTTTCACCTTCTTTTTTTGCTTCATCAATGATTGCTTGCGCTTTTTTCTTGGCGTGTTCTTCAATATCCCGCGCCTTTTGTTGCGCCGCATCAATACCTTCTTCTTTAATTTTATTAATAAGCTCTTGGATGTGTTGTGCCATAATCTGCTCCTATATGTTATTCATCTCTTTTAAAATCTCTTTTGCCGCGTTTAGTGGATTTGTAGCGCAAACGATAGGCCGTCCAATGACCAGAAAACTGCTTCCATTCTTTATCGCTTCCGATGGAGTTGTTACGCGCTTTTGATCTTGGGATTTTTCCCCTAAAGGACGGATACCAGGTGTCACAATAATAAAATCTTTTCCGAATTCTTGACGTAAAATCGCAGCTTCTTGACTCGAGGCGACAATCCCGTCTAAGCCTGATTCTTTCGCTAAACGCGCGCGCTCTAAAACAATATCTAAAACATTCGTTGTCGAGGCATCGCTTGTTAAAACCGTAATACCGACAATCTTAGGATTTAATACGCCTAATTCCTTTGATTGTTTTAAAGCCGCCTCTTTCGCCGCTTTTAACATCTCTTTCCCGCCTAAAATATGAACCGTCAGCATAAAAATCCCATGTTCTTTCGGGTCATATAATTCATTATTAACCGTATGTGTTTGCTGATTTAACGCAACCGCACGCTCAACCGCCGATGCCACGGTGTTGGGAATGTCATGATATTTAAGATCCAAAAAAACTTTTTTTCCCATGGCGGCAATATACCGAACAACTACTGGCCCGCACGCTGTAAAAAGCTGACTCCCGACTTTAAAAATATCTACATCCTCTTTCAGTTTATCAATCAGCTGGCGCGCCTCTTCAAAACTGGGAACATCTAAAGCCACAATCAATTGTTGTTTGCGATCTTGCATAAATATTATTTCATCACTCCTATCAATTCTTTAATATCTTTAATTTTATTTTTTTGCATATATTTTTTAATACCTTCTAACACATCTCGCGGCGCTTGAGGATTGACAAAACTTGCTGTTCCGACGGCAACCATTGTGGCGCCCGCCATAATAAACTCCAAAGCATCAGAACTATTTGTGATCCCGCCCATCGCGATAATAGGGATTTTTATTCTTTGCGCTGTTTGATAAACCATATAAAGAGCAATCGGACGAATAGCAGGTCCGCTTAATCCGCCAGTTACATTGCCAAGTTTCGAACGACGCTTGTTAACATCAATCACCATCGCTGAAAAAGTATTCACTAAACTTACCGCGCTTGCTCCGGCATCTTGCGCGGCTTGAGCAATCAAAGAAATATCTGTAACATTCGGCGTTAATTTCGCCACAATAGGCATGCAGGCTTTTCTGACAACGGCCTTAACAATACAATACGTGGCATTCTTATCTTGGGCAACAAGTGTTTTATGTTTTAAATTCGGACACGATAAATTAAGCTCTAAGGCGCTTACGCCCGCCTTATTAAATTTTTCCGTCAAGACAAGAAAATCTTTATCCGTATGAGCCGAAACACTCGCGATAATAGGCGCGCCTATTTTTTTTAATTCTTTTAATTTTCCGTTGATAAAACAATCCGCGCCCGCATTCTCAATGCCAATGGCATTCACCATTCCCGACGGAGTTTCAACAATGCGCGGTGAAGGATTACCCTCACGCAGATTTAATGTGACGGTTTTCGGAATAATTGCACCTAATTTTTTTAAATCCGCTATCGAACTATATTTTTGAATATAGCTAAATGTTCCGGAGGCCACCGTCACTGGATTTTTAAATTGTACCGAACCTATATTAACGGAAAGTTTCATTTTTTACTTTAAAAAAACTATTTTTAATCCCATTACGATTAAGAAAGCTCCAAAGAATTTCTTTAAATGCGGCGCGGAAATCGATTGCGCCCAATGCGCACCTAAAAGCCCGCCGACTAAAAATCCTAAAGCGATAAAACACGCCATTTGAATCTTCACATTTCCAGCAACATAATATCGCCACACCGCTGGAATCATAATCGGCATCATTAAAACCGCTAACGATGTTCCATGAGCCTGATGTTGCGTGAGTCCAAATAAAAACACCATAGCCGGAACCATAATCGAACCACCGCCTAATCCCAACATACCTCCTAATAATCCGGAAGCCAACCCAACACAAAGATAAAGAAAAATTTGCATACGCGCGCTCCCTCCCTCATTATTTCTCAAATACAATATCTTTCAAATCAAATACCGGCCCATCGTGACAAACGGTTTTATAACCTTGTCTTGTTTTTATCGAACATCCTAAACATGTTCCAACGCCGCAGGCCATTATTTCTTCAAGCGAAGCCTGTCCTTCAATATTATTTTCTTTAGAAAATTCCTGAACTGTTTTTATCATCGGCTTAGGCCCGCACGCATAAAAATATGTCGACTTATCTAATCTAATTTTTTTAAAAAGCCCTGATACACGCCCCTTGACGCCATAGCTTCCATCGTCGGTAGAAATAAAAATCTGGCATCCGTTATCTTTAAACGCTTTCATATTAAAAACATATTCTTTCGTGCGGCCGCCATATAAAAGAACAAGCCTTATTTTTCTTTTTCTTAAAATATCAGTTAAAGCTAAAAAAGGCGCCACGCCAATTCCGCCGGCGATCATAACCACTTGTTGAATATTTCGAGACGGCAGAGTAAAACCATTTCCCAAAGGCCCTAAAATATTTAAATGTTCGCTTTTTTTCTTTTGCGATAATTCTTCTGTGCCGCGGCCGACAACTTCATACAAAATTTCTAAATTCCTTTTAACCCGATGGATACAAAAAGGCCTGCGAAAAAAAGGATCTAATCGATCATTTATTTTGACATGGACAAATTGACCAGGTTGAATCTTTCCTCTAAAAGACTTGGCTTCTATGCTTAATTTAAAAAATTTCGATGATAATTTCTGATTGGCAATAATCTTATATACGCCTTGTATTTTCGCCATAAATCCTTTTACCTTTTCTGATAAAAAATCGCAAAAATAATCACAAAAATAACTGCGGCCCATCCAAAAATATTCGTTGTTACACGCAAATCCGTTGATCCGAAAACCATCAACTCCTGAAATGTTTCTAAAATAATAATTATCGCTGGCGCTACAAAAAGAAGATTTCTTTCTTCTGTGCTAAAAGCTTCTTTCAAATTAAAAACATCTCTGAGCTTAACCTCAAAAGCTTTTCTTACAGAAGGAAAAATGCGTGGTGTTTTTTTACAATATTCTTCATAACCAAGTCCGAATTTTTCTTTTAACACTTTTTCTTCTTGGGCTATTTCTCGATCAAATCTTAAATAAAACAATCCCGCGTATAAAAAGACACACCACCACGGCCAAATCATTAGAATACAGGCGGCGCTAATTAAAAAAGTTCCTAAATACATAGGATTTCTCGTCATAGCATAAATACCTGTCGTCACTAATTGACTGCTTGCTTGAGAATATTTTTTCTTATGTCCTCGAGCCGCCATACGAAATAAAATGCCTTTAAATAAAATCATAAACCCAAAAAAATCTAAAATATTATCGATTTCTCGGCGAGAAGGATAAAATTTTTCAAAAAGAAATAAAAAACCGGCCATAATAATAACCAGCGATAAGATCGCAGAATCCATTTTAATTCTTTTCTTCATCATAGGCCTTTCTTCTTATTTTGACTTTCGTGCGTTATTATGAAAGAATTTCACTCTTATTGCAAACCAAACATGAAATCTTTTATAAGTCTTTTTATCTTCTGCTCGGCGTCTTTTAAACTCTTAACTGAAATCATGCCTTTGACATTCCACTCTCCTAAATCAATGATAGGTTTTTTATAAACAAGGCCGTAACAAATTTCTGATAATGTCCCATGGCTCCCAGGAAGGGCAATAATAATATCGGCACAACACGCGACCATCGCATTGCGCGCAAAACCAATCGTCGTTGGCAAGGCAATATCAATATAAGGATTCGCGTCTTTCTTTTCTTTTCCGGGAAGAAGCCCGATAGTTAATCCGCCGGCTTCTTTAGCTCCTCGTGAAGCAGATTCCATAACGCCACTTAATCCGCCGCATACTAAAACAGCTCCTGCCTTCGCGACTATTTTTCCGACTTTATAAGCTAATTCTTTTGTTTTTTTATCAATATCATGACCGCCAATAACGGAAATCGTAATTTTTTGTTTTTTCATATAATTATATGTCTTTTATAAAATTACACAACTTGATTTTCATAAACGATTTTTCCTCCACAAATCGTTGCCTCGACGCATCCTTTAAATTTTCGCCCAATAAATGGTGAATTCTTCGATTTCGATGCAATCATTTCTTTTTTAAATTCCCATTCTTTTTCTGCGTCAATAACGGTTAAATCACCGTCCATGCCTTCTTTAATTTCACCTTTTGTTTTAAGTCCCATAATTTCCGCAGAACGTTGAGACATTTTTTGAGCGACTTGCGGCCAAGAAAGAATTTTCTGTTGAACAAGTTCTGAACACACAAGGCCCACAGCTGTTTCAAGCCCAATCATGCCAAACGGTGCCAAATCAAAACCCGCTTCTTTATCTTCTGGCGTATGCGGCGCATGATCGGTCGAAATACAATCAAGAATCCCATCCTTAAGGGCTTGCTTAATTGCTTCAACATCTTCGCGTGAGCGTAACGGCGGATTAACCTTCAGATTTGTATCAAAAGATTTTACTGCTTCATCTGTCAAAGAAAAATGATGCGGACACGCCTCAGCCGTCACTTGTATTCCTTGACTTTTAGCTATCTTTATAAGTTCAACCGATCGCTTAAGACTCACATGGGCAAAATGAATTCTTGTCTTTAAATAATGAGCTAATTCAATATCACGCGCAATCATCACCGTCTCCGCAAGTCCCGGTTGCGGCTTTAATCCTAAAAGCGTTGAATAATATCCTTCATGCATCACGCCTTCCGCGGCTAACGCATGATCTTCAGCATGCTGGATAAGAAGAATTTGAGCCATTTGAGCATACTGCAAAGCAAGCTTCATAACACGCGCATTAGAAACACATTTTCCATCGTCCGATAAAGCGAAACAACCGGCCTGTTTCATTTCAAACATATCCACTAATTCTTCTCCTTTAAGACCACGCGTAATCGCGCCAATGGGAACCACATTGACCAATCCGACACGTTTTGCTTCTTTTATAATAGACTCAACAATCATGCAATTATCAATAACCGGATTTGTATTGGGCATACAAAAAACCGTTGTAAATCCGCCTTTGACAGCCGCGCGTGAACCTGATTCAATTGTTTCTTTATCTTCCCGTCCGGGCTCACGCAAATGCACATGAAGATCAATAAGGCCTGGTAAAGCCCTCTTTCCTTTAATATCCAAAATAGGAACATCAGTTGTATTTATCGACGGAGCTATTTTTATAATCACACCTTTTTCTATTAAAATATCCTGAAGATTCTGCGCCTCTTTATCCGCGTTAACAATCTTGGCATTTTTAATCAGCAAACTCATATCTTCTCCTATCTTTTGCGTCTATGAACCTACTCGATTCGTTGATGATTATTTATAATGTTTGTTTTTCTTCTATTGTTTCTTTTGTCCCTAACAAAAGATATAAAATAGCCATACGTACCGCTACCCCATTGGTCACCTGATCCAAAATGACTGAATATTCTCCGTCGGCAACTTCAGCAGATAATTCCACGCCACGATTAGTCGGACCCGGGTGCATGATCAATAAATTTTTCTTAGCGAATTTTAATCTTTCCTTATTAATACCAAAATGTTTCGCGTATTCGCGGATAGACGGCAAAAAATTATCCTGCTGGCGTTCTTTTTGAATACGCAATACCATTAAAACATCACTTTGCTTGATAACTTCATCGATATCATAAGACACTTTAACGCCTAATTTCTCTACCTCAACCGGCATTAAGGTCGATGGACCGCAAACAGTAACCTTCGCACCTAATTTCGTTAATCCCCAAATATTAGACCGCGCCACCCGTGAATGTAAAATATCACCGACGATTCCGACTTCTATTGCTTCTATCCGCCCCAATTTTTCTCTAATAGTAAACATATCTAAAAGAGCTTGCGTCGGATGCGCCCGGCAACCATCGCCAGCATTAATGACCGACGGTTCTAAATGTTCGGCTAAAATTTTGGGCACGCCTGATGTCGAATGCCTGACTACAACCGCGCTGACATTCATGGCTTCAATATTTTTTGCTGTATCTAAAATCGATTCGCCTTTGGATAAAGAACTGCCGCTTGCTGAAATACTGATAATATCGGCAGATAACCTTTTAGCCGCTAATTCAAACGACACGCGTGTGCGCGTAGAATTCTCGAAAAATAATAAAGCCACTGTTTTCCCTCGTAAGGCCGGAACTTTTTTAACATCACGAGAAGAAACCTCTTTAAACGATTTCGCCGTATTTAAAATAAGTTCTATTTCTTCTTTAGTAAGATTCTGGATATCGAGTAAATTATGTTTTGTCCATTCAGTCATTTTTCTTTCCTTTTTTAAAAAATCCTCATCTTTTAGTTTCAATCAACACTTGATCCATATCTTTATCTGTTTCTTCTAAAATAACCTTGACGCTTTCTTCTAAAGACGTCGGGATATTTTTGCCCACATAATCCGCGCGAATCGGAAGTTCGCGATGGCCACGATCCACCAAAACCGCTAATTGAATATTCGCTGGCCGTCCAAAATCAATCAAGGCATCTAACGCGGCACGAATCGTACGGCCTGTAAAAAGGACATCATCGACCAAAATCACTTTTTTATTTGTAATATCAAAATTAATAAGTGTTTCATGAACAATCGGCTGATGCGACACAAGCGTTAAATCATCCCGATAAAGCGTAATATCTAAAATACCCACAGAGACATTTTTTCCTTCAATTTCTTTAATACACTCATTAATCCGTTCGGCTAAAATCGCGCCACGCGTGCGAATACCGATAATACAAAGATCCTCGGTTCCTTTATTTTTTTCTAAAATTTCATGGGCGATACGCATCAGCGCCCGCCGAATACTTTCTTTATCCATAATCTTGGGAACATTATTCATTATATTTTCTCTCCTTTTTTACCTTTTACCAACCACCAAAACTGATGCAATAAAAAACCCCGAGCCGCTTAAGCTCGAGGTTATTAATCTATGCGATAAAATTTTTATTAAATCGTTCATTACTTTTCCTTTTCCAGCCTCTCCGGGCTGATTTAAAGGTTTTCTTACTTGTCGTAAGTATGCCACTGAGACGAGAAATTGTCAAGGCAAAATTCAAAGAGCAAAGAGATAGAAAAAACATCTAATTCTTAACAGCTTTAATGACAAGATGCTCTCCAAACAAAATTTCTTTGGAAAGAATAACATTATTAATACGGTTATAATCTAATCCGCCTTTTTTAGAAGACCTTTTAGCTTTTAAATAACATTGAAGTCTTATTAACGGCAATAAAAACATTAATCCTTTACTGTTCAATTTACTTGTTTTTAACAATTCAATATTAAATCCCGCGCAATAAAGCAAATACTCCAACTCATGATATCTCCAAGGGATCACATGAAGATTCCATCCCGTTTTAGGATTTTTTATATGATCTAACGGAGGCTCACGAAAATAATCCCAACATCCTTCTATAAGAAATCTCATTCTAGATTTTAAGTTAAGAATATTGGGGGTTGATAAAACAATTTTTCCTCCATTTTTTAGAACACGATTCAATTCTTTCATAACATCAAGAGGATTATATAAATGCTCTACAACTTCTGCTAAAATAATATAATCAAATAATGCATCAGAAAATGGTAGTTTCTGCGAAACGTTGCATTGTTGAAAAGGAATTTCTTCTCGATAACAAAATCGTTCAACATCCATATCTGCTGCGAGAACACCAAATCCCAAATTTTTCAAAGACAAAGAATAATCCCCATTCCCACAGCCAATATCCAAAACCTTTCCACGTGGCTCATCCTTTAAAATATCAATAAAACAATTAAGCAACTGATTCTCTTTTTTCATCAAAAATCCTTTTCTTTTAAATCCTTATTATTTAAAATCAACACAAATTCCCCTCTTGGGGCGGTTTTCTGAAAATAACAAACAAGCTCACTGGCCCTGCCTTCTTTAATTTCCTCAAACTTTTTGGTAAGCTCTCGCGCAACCACAACATGCGGATCATTGAAAACATCTTTCATGTCTTCAAGTGTCTTTAAAACCCGATACGGCGATTCATAAAAAATGATTGTTCTCTCATCCTTTAAAAAACTTTCTAACCGTTTTTTGCGCGCCTGTTGTTTAACGGGCAAAAATCCTTCGAATACAAATCTATCCGTCGGAAGGCCGGAATAAGATAAAGCCGTAATAAGCGCGGTTACACCCGGAATAACTGTAATAGAAATATTATTCTTCTTCGCTAAATGAATTAATTGATATCCTGGATCACTTATGCCTGGGGTTCCCGCATCCGTCACAAGCGCCACTTTTTTGCCTTCCTGCAGCTGTTTTAAAATATACACACCTTTGGAAATTTGATTATGTTCAAAATAGCTGGTTAAGGGCGTTTGGATTTCATAATGCTGGCATAAAATACGGGTATGGCGCGTGTCTTCAGCGGCAATAAGATCGACGCTACGCAGCGTTTCAACCGCACGAAACGTAATGTCTTTAAGATTTCCGATGGGAGTGGAGACAATAAAAAGCATAAGTTAGAGAATGGAACTATTTATTCAACGGTGACAGATTTTGCTAAATTACGCGGCTGATCGACGTCGCAACCACGCTTAACCGCAATATAATAGGCAATCATTTGAAGCGGAAGCGCGATGAGAAATGGCGTTAAAAGCTGATTAATTTTAGGAATAAAAATAACATTATCCGCGTGTTTATTAATAACCTCATCGCCCTCAGTGGCAATCGCGATAACTTTACCTCGACGAGAACGGATTTCTTGAATATTAGAGATCATTTTTTCATAAATATTTGATTCCGGCGCTAAACAGATAACCGCCCGGTATTCATCAATGAGCGCAATAGGCCCGTGCTTCATTTCACCAGCCGCGTAACCTTCCGCCGGAATATAAGAAATTTCTTTTAATTTAAGAGCGCCTTCCAAAGCCGACGGGAAATTTATATTCCGTCCTAAAAACAAGAAACATCCGTAATGCGCGTTATTTTCCGCGATCTTCGCAATGGCATTCTTATCTTTTAAAATTTTGATATACGCCGAAGGAATTTGTTTTAAATCTTTAATAAACATCTTGGCTTGTATTGAACTTAAAGTTTGTCGCGCGTTTCCTAACTTAATCGCGAAAAGATACAAAATGCCTAATTGCGCCGTATAAGCTTTGGTCGAGGCAACACCGATTTCCGGCCCGGCGTGCGTATATAAAACTCTGTCGGAAACACGCGCTAAAGAAGAGCCAACAACATTACAAATAGAAATTATCTTCGCGCCTTTCAATTTTGCTTCTTTCACGGCGGCTAAAGTATCCGCTGTTTCCCCGGATTGACTAATCGCGACCACAAGAGTTTTCTTATTAATCACAGGCGTCCGATAACGAAATTCGCTGGAAACATCAATCGAAACAGGAATAGATGCTAATTGCTCAATCAAATATTTTCCTACGAGACCCGCATGATACGCTGTGCCACAGGCCACAATAAAAATATGATTAATGCCTTTAAAGCATTTTTCTGATAGCCCTCCATCATCAAATGAAATTTTATTATTTTTAATCCGATGCTGAAACATCTGGGTTAAAACACTCGGCTGTTCGTGAATTTCTTTAAGCATAAAATGCGGAAAACCTTGTTTCTTGACGGTGTCCACTTTTAAAGTGACTTTATCAATATGGCAAGAAACCGCACGGCCGTCGAAATCAAAAAGTTGAATTTTATCTTCTTGAATTTTAGCTAACTCGCCTTCTTTAAGATAAATGACTTTTTTTGTATGTTCTAAAATAGCCGGCACATCAGACGCGATAAAATTCTCATTTTTCCCCAAACCAATAATAAGAGGCGAACCGATACGCGCCGCGATCAAAATATCCGGTTCATCCAAACACAAAACACCTAACGCAAAAGAACCCCGAAGCTGTTTAACCGCTTTCTGAACAGCGACAAAAATATCTCTCTTATAATATTCTTCAATTAAATGAACAATAATTTCCGTATCAGTTTCGGAAACAAATTTATGGCCTTTTTTCCATAAAATATCTCTTAACTCTTCATAATTTTCAATAATACCATTATGAACTAAAACGATTTTTCCTGAGCAATCGACGTGAGGATGGGAATTGATTTTATTCGGCGCGCCATGCGTAGCCCAACGCGTATGAGAAATGCCAACAGAGCTTAAAGGAAGAGGTGAACTTTCAAGCAATTCTTCTAAATCTTTAATTTTTCCTGAAGTCTTACGAACAGCCAATTCATAATTCAATCGGTCAATAACAGCTACGCCGCTTGAATCATATCCGCGATATTCTAAACGCTTGAGCGCCTCAATCAAAATAGGCGCCGCTTGTTTTTTTCCAATATAACCGACGATTCCGCACATAAATTTTATTCTCTAATTAAAGTAATCCTTGCTCGTAATTTTTTTGCTTCGCAGGATTCATTCACCCTCTCTAAATAAAATCTTTCTCTGAGGATAGCTGAATGAAAAAGCGCACAAGGTCGATAATCAACGGCCTTTGTGCGCTGTTAACAAAGAACTATTTCTTCTCAACCGGTTTAATATTAATAAATGTCTGTTCTTTATTATATCGTCCGCGTTTTCTCGTGAAATAAACGGTCCCGTCACATAACGCAGTTAAATGCATACGGCCCGTGACATTAAGGCCTGGCTTCCATTTATTTCCCTGGCGTGTAAGCATTTGACCAGATTTAATCATTTGCCCGCCAGAAACTTTTATTCCTTTTGTTTCGGCGTAATATTTCTTTGTTGTTTTTCCTAAACGTGACATTATGCCTTTCCCTCCTGATCCTTTTCTTTTTTAAAATACACTACTTTTTATTTTTTAAAATTTCATCTATTTCTTTCTTAAAAGCATCTAAACTTCGAGCCATTGTCTTTTTTCCATTTAAATAAAAAGTCGGCGTTCCACGCACATCGACATTATTGCCTAATTCCATATCTTTTTGGATCATATCTTCATACGCCGCATCTTTTTCTTTAAAATCTTTTTCAAACTTCGCGACATCTAAACCTAATTTTTCAGCGAATTCCTTATATTTCGCATCACTTAATTCCCTCGCGTTTTCCAAAATCATATCCGCCATTTCATAATATTTTCCTTGTTCGCCAGCAGCAAAAGCGGCTTTGGCCGCAGGTTTAGCTTGCGGATGAAAATCTAAAGGAAAATTTTTTAAAATAAATTGTACATCTTGAGGATAAGCCTGCAATGTTTCTTTTAAAGGGCCATAAAAACGCGCACTGAAAGGACATTGAAAATCAACGAATTCGACGATTGTAATTGCGGCGTCTTTATTACCTCTAACAAAAGAATGCATAACAGGAATATCATAAACTTTAGAAAAATCTTCTTGAGGCGGTTGAGGAGCCTGCGGCCCTTGGCCTTGACCTAAACCTTGAAAAACAGCTTTTAATTTATTCCACTGTCCTTCTAATTCAGCAACACGCTTTTCAAGTTCCGCGATCTTTTGGTCTTTTTTGGCCTCTAATAACATTTTCTCTAATCGTAATTGAGATTTAAAAACACGTTCTTGTTGTGAAAAAAGTTTTTGGATATTAAATTGCGCACCAACAATCATAATGCCCACAAGCACTCCTAACACAACAACATAAAGATACGTTAATGTTCGTTTATTTGCGTCCATAACAGCCTCCTTAAAATAAGTTTAAATTTTGAAAAACTTAAAAAGAATACCACGTTTTATAAAAAAATTCTACAGAATATTTTTAAAGCCATTTTTAAATATAAAACAACTTTTATAAAGGAATATTTCCGAATGTAGAAACAATATATTTAATATCATCCCATCGATTCGGACAATTAAAAACGCCAATAATAAGAGTTCTTTTTCCTTCTTGCAGTGTTCCTACAAAACAAGCTCCTGCGCGACGCGTATAACCTGTCTTACCATAAATAGCTCTATCCCAACTTTTAAATAAAATTTTATTATGGCTTTTCAAATTAAGAGCTCGGCCTTCTTTGGAATAAATGGTTTTATGCCTTAATCGAATAGATTGTTTAAAAAAAGCATGTTGTAACGCCTGATGAAAAATAAGATACATATCATAAGCCGTTGTATATTGCGTGCCTTTTTTGGTAGGAAGACCATGAGAATTCGCGAATCGTGTATTTTTAGCGCCTAATTGCTTAGCGCGTCGATTCATCAACTGAACAAATTGCCATTCAGATCCAGCGACAGCTTCAGCTAAAACAACGCTGGCGTCATTCGCGGAATTGACAATAGCCGCATGAAGCAAATCCGCGACCCGATATTCTTCTCCCGGCCTTAAATTCAATTTTGTGGGCTGAACATAAGTCGCTGTTTTATGAACTGTTACATATTCATCCAAGGATAAACGCTCTAAAACAATAAGCGCAGTCATCACTTTTGTCGTGCTTGCCGGCAAAACTTTCAAAGAAACATTCTTTCCATAAATCCTTTTTCCTTTAGTCGCGTCAGAAAAAATAACTGAACGGCAAGAAACACGATAGGCCTGCGCTACAAAAGACAATCCAAACAAAAAAAACAATATAAACAAAGGAAAACCTAATATTTTTTTATTCATTATTATTTTCTTCATCAATATCTTTATTCACAAGAATGTTGCGCAGACTCAAAAACAAGCTCAATGGCCTTCGCCACTCCTGTCGTTGGAAAAAAATTCTGTCCTTCAGCTTTAGCAATAATCCAATGGTCTTTTTCTTTCTTAACGCTTACCCAAAAATGCTGAACTAAATGTTCTTCCGAAACAATTAAATGAATCATTGCTCTTTCTTGCTCGTCATCAAATAACATATCTTTAAAAATAACAGCAATATCTTCTTTATAATCAGAAAATTGAAATGTTTTTGAATCAAAATTTTTTATTTTATAAACTCTCAAATCCTCATCCCTTTTACTGTTTACATTTTGATGTTCTACTTTCTTAAAATAAATCTCAAAAAATTGTTCTTGCCCGCCGCCTATCCACTTGCGTTCAAACTTAGTGTCATATTGAGGAGAAATCTTTTTTGTCTTAACCGTAAATCCTGTTTCTAAAGACTCATTTAAAACCCACTCAAAAAAAGGATAAAAATCAGTAACAAGCGTGATTTCCCCGCCATTTTTAAGACGGCTATTAAGCAATTTCAAAAAATCATGGGAAAAAAGACGATGTTTAATATGCCCTTTTTTAGGCCACGGACAAGGATAAAGACAAAAAATCTTATCAATCGTTTTCAGATCAAACAATCGCTCAAAAGCCACCCACGCATCGATATGCAAAATTTTAATAAAACGATACGGCGATAAATCCTTTATCTTTTTTAACGCCTTATACGTTCTTTCCCAGATTTGCTCAATACCAACTATGTTCCTTTCAGGAAAATCAGTCGTTCGACGAGCCAAAAACTCTCCGATGCCAAAACCAATCTCCACATCTAACGGTACGTCTCGATTAAACACTTCTTTCCAATCAACAGGTCGAGAGATATCAAATAACGAAACAAGCGGATCTAATAAATGTTTTTCTTCAACGGACACAATACACTTAAACCCTTTTAAATAACTTTAAAACTATTTATTTTTTAATTTAAACAAGGCGTCCCATCCTTTATCCACTAATTGATCGTCTTTGAAAATAAGCGGCATCAATTCATCATCAGCGACAATGCCGTCTGGTTGAAGAATAGAATTTAAATAATACAAAACTGTATACACATGGCCTGTTTTTTCTAAAGTTTCTTGACGATATGGACCTTGTATTTCTATAGCGGAAAAAGTCGTTGAACCCTCTTTTATTTCATAACCCAAAAAAGAATTCTTTTTTAAAACACTTAAAACCTCTTGCGATGTCATTCCTTTTTGAAGGCCATCAAAATTCACGAGATGAATTCTTTTTTCACTCGTTAAATCTTCCTCGGAAGCTGTCATAGTCACACATCCGCAGACAATAAAACTTAACAAAAAAACAAAATATTTTTTCATATCAATAAACCTTTCTGTCTTTTCTTTTTAGCCATAACGTAAAAACCTTTACCGCCTCTTCCCTTAAAAAATCCGGGATAATCTTCATCGAACTTTTTCCCATTTTTTTTAATGTTTTATTTGAAATGGCCAACTCATGAAATCCGGCTTTTTTCGCATCAGCAATATTCGCGCCATAAAAAATAGTTTTAATATTCGCCCAATGGCACGCGCTAAAACACATCGGACACGGCTCGCACGTGGAATAAATCACGCAATCGGACAAATCAATTGTCTTAGCTTTCTGACACGCAACGCGGATCGCATGAACCTCACCGTGAGAAGTAATATCTATATCTTTCCAGACAGTATTATGTTCACAGCTTAAAACTTTTCCATTTTTCACAATACACGCGGCAAATGGCGTCTGCCCTTTTTCAACGCCTTCTTGGGCCTTCGCAATTGCCATCCGCATATATTTTTCATGATTATCTTTCATGTTAAATCCTTTCTAAGACGCGGTTATTTTATATTAAAACAAAATAGGAAACAAGCCAAATTCTGATATAATCAAAAAAATTTCAACGAAAGGGCTCTTATGTTCGAAAATATTATTTTAGGATTTGTCCAAGGCATTACCGAATGGATTCCGGTCGGTTCTAAAGGGCTGATCTTTTTAATTGAAAAAAAATTCTTTCACGCGCAAGGATTCGAAGAAATCATCGAAAAAGCTCTCTTTCTTCATTTAGGGACATTCTTCGCGGCGTTGATTTATTTCCGCAAAGATGTCTGTCAAATTTTTAAAACGCTTTTTTCTTATCAAAAACAATCCGCCGAGGATCAAAAACTCTTCACGTTTCTTTTTATTTCAACATTGATTAGCGGTTTTTTAGGAATTATTTTAGTCAAAACAATTGAGCATCTTCTTATTAAATTCGACGCGGCAGGAAATCTCATTACCATTATTGTGGGCGCGCTTTTATTGATCACCGCTTATCTGCAAATAAAAACTAAAACTCCCGGAACAAAAAAAATAAAAGACTTAAAAATCTTAGACGGAATAATATTGGGATTCGCTCAAGGATTTGCCGCGCTTCCGGGATTATCGCGATCAGGGCTAACGATGTCGACGCTTTTATTAAGACAATTTGATAAAAAAGACACTCTCAAATTAAGTTTTCTTATGAGTTTGCCTATTGTCTTAGCCGGAAATATTGTACTTAATCTAAAAGGTTTCTGCTGGTCAATGGAAATGTGGGCTGGACTTGTAACTTCTTTTATCGTCGGATTATTAACGATCCATTTGTTTCTAAAGATGGCGGAAAAAATTAATTTCGGATATTTTCTTATTGTGATGGGAATTATTATTATCTCATCGGCTTTTATCTAAAACAATCGGCCTAATAAAACATCGATAGCAGTCTCAACGCGCAAGATCCTTTTTCCTAAACTTACCGGCTTAACACCGGATGCAATAAGCGCGTCAATCTCTGAGGGAATAAACCCACCTTCGGGTCCAATAAATAAAACGGTTTCTTGTTTAACATTGCGCGGACAAATTTCTTGGGCCTGCGGATGCCCGAGAAGCGCTAATTTCTTATCGACAAGCTTTGGAACTTCATTTTTCACAAATGCAGAGAAATACCGTCGAAAACTAATTTTAGGAAAAACCGTGTCGCGCGCTTGTTCCAATCCTAAAGAAATCTGTTCTGTTATCTCATCGCCTTTAAAAATAGAACTATTCCAAAAGCTTTTTTCAACCCGCCACGAATTAAAAAGAATGAGCTCTTTAATTCCTAAAGTGGTTACCGTCGATAAGATGCGCTTGAGCATGATCGGACGAGGAAGCGCTAAGGCAAGCGTCACAGGAAGTTTTTCCGGAGGATTTTCAAAAAGCGTTACATCCAATTCTAAAGTATCTGCGTTTAAAAAAACCACTTTTCCTTTTCCTATTTTTCCATTCATAACGCCCACGCAAAGTTCATCGCCCAATTTCGCTTTATGAATTTCTAAAACATGTTTCTGCCGACGACCTGTGAGATGCGCTCTTGTTTTTTTTGTTTTAAGAAAATCTGTTTTTTGAAGCAAGATGAGATTCATAGGAAAGATTAGGGTTTCCAAATAAACCAAACAAAAACTGTTGCCGCGCTTACTGCCGCCAAGGTAAAAGGAAGTCCAATTTTCACAAATTCCTTAAATGACACTTGATAGCCTTCTTTTTTTAATAAACTGCAGGCAACAATATTAGCCGATGCGCCAATCGGCGTGATATTGCCTCCCACGCTTGCGCCAATCAATAAACCAAAAAGAAACAACGTCGGAGATATTTGCATTTTATCAGACATAGAAACAACAACCGGCAACATCGTTGCTAAAAAAGGGACATTATCCACAAAAGCCGAAACAAAGACGGAAATCAGAACAATAAGAAGATATCCTAATAAAATATTTTGGCCAATCAATAAAGACAGTTGTTTGGCAATAACTTCAATCCATCCATTGGCGGTCAAACTGCCAACGAGAAGAAAAATTCCGATAAGAAAAAAAGCTGTTTCCCAATCCAAGCTCTTTAAGATTCCTTTTACGGATGATTTCAAAACAAATCTCTCCCATAAAAGAGAAATAATTCCCATAAACATACAAATTATTCCTGCCGCGTAAGAAAATCCTGTATCGAAAAAAGAAGAAACTGCTAAAAGGATAATCAATGAAATCAAAATCGTTGTCGGAATCCAAGATTTTACTTTTTCAACTTCTATAAGTTCTACTTTTTGTCGATGAGATCTAAAAACAGCATATAAAATAAAAAAAGACACAACTGTGCCTATTTGTACCGCGAAGAAAATACTTGGCTTGCCATGATAAAAAAAGAAATCCGTAAAATTCATTTTCGCAAAACCAGCTAAAAGCATACTGGGCGGATCGCCAATCAAAGTGGCCGCACCTTGTAAATTGCTTGATATCGCGATCGCGATCATCATATGAACAGGGCTGATTTTTAATTTTTTTGCCAATGACAATGCGATAGGAGCCACAATAAGAACTGTGGCCACATTCTCGACAAATGCGGAAATAAAACCCGTTAAAGCACAGATAAAAAGAATCGCCCATGTAGTATTTTTCGCTTTATCGACAATAATTTCAGCAATATACGCCGGCACACGACTCTTCATAAAAATATCAGCAACCACGAGTGTCCCAACAAAAATTCCCATCACATTCCAGTTAACAGCAAAAAAAGCCTGCTTAAAAGAAATCGCGCCTGACAAAATAAGAAAAACAGATCCTAGTACGGCAATAAGCGTCTTTTTATGCGTAAAAAAAATGAACAAAACATAACTCACAACAAAAATAATTAGAGAAATTATTTTGAAATCTAACATCGTTCTTATATCCTTTTTTTATAAGATAAACACAGTAAATAATATGCCGCGTAAAATGTTACTCCAGCAACAAATAAAATGATACACCAAACATAAGAAACGCTCATATAATTTAACAAAATTTTATACATGCCCGACAGGCCAAATAAAACAAATACTAACGCTGAAAACCATTTGATAAATTTTTCAGGAATATGTTTACGCATAAAAACGCCCATAATAATGCCAAAAGCATCTGCCACAACCATTCCCAGCGTCGTGCCAATAAGCACATGAAACATATTCCTATATTGAACAGCAAGACTGATAGTCGCCAATTGAGTTTTATCGCCTATTTCTGCTAAGAAAAACGCGATGCCGACGGTTAAAATCGGACCAAAAGGCGATTGTTTCTTATCTTCACCGTGAAGCTCATCGCCGTGAATAGTCCAAAGGCCAAAGATAATAAAAGAAACCGCGGCAAGAAAAGAAATCAAATCCATCGGGATAATAACCGTTAAAAAATGGCCTATCACAACAGCAAGTCCATGATTAAGCAGTGTTGCCAAAAATACAGCGATAAGAACATTTGTAGCATTATATTTTGTCGCAAATGCCATGGCCAAAATCTGGGTTTTATCTCCCATCTCTGCCAAAAGCACAAATAAAAAAGAAGCAATGAATGCGTTCATATAATCTTTCTTAAAAAATTTTTAATGACGTTTAGTTTATCATCGAACGCTCTTATTGACAAAATAAAATTATGCCATA
>Ga0116156_10000681_pt1 | contig 35476 bp, 35 predicted proteins | sample AD_UKC045_MetaG_FD_89891 | JGI IMG/M metagenome (GOLD analysis project Ga0116156, IMG submission 89891) | Active sludge microbial communities of municipal wastewater-treating anaerobic digesters from USA - AD_UKC045_MetaG | ecosystem: Engineered > Bioreactor > Anaerobic > Digestate | place: USA...
ATGATGTTTGAAATCACCGCTCGATTGCCCGGCGCCCGCCCCCATCCCGCACCGCACAAAATCGCATTCCGCCGCACCTCCGCCATTGACTCGCCAGATTACGCGCGTAACTTCAAGTCAGATTACAGGTGTACCATGCAAACGATCTCCGACGCCGAGAGCCGCATCATGGAAGCGCTGTGGCGAAAAACGCCGCTCACAGCCGAGCAGATCTTTGCCGCTGTCGGGCCGGAGAATGGCTGGGCGCCCGCCACCGTGAAAACGCTGGTCACCCGCCTGCTCAAGAAGAAAGCCATCTCCGGCGCCAAGGAGGGCGACGCCTACTGCTATCGCCCGCTGATCACCCGCAACGCCTGGGTGCAGACCGAGAGCCAGGGCATGCTCGACAAGCTGTTCAAGGGTGAAGTCGCCCCGCTGGTCGCCCACTTCGCCGAGCACCGCAAACTTTCAGCCAAGGATCTCAAACAGCTGAAAGCCCTGATCGCGAAAATCGAGGAGGACAAATGATGACGACTGTCCCCGATATGATCATCGGCGCCATCATCAACCCCATCATCGAAAACTTCGTCGAGCTGAACATCGCGGCCGCCGCCGCCATCCTGTTCGTGCTCGCCGTGCGCCGTCCCGCCCGCCGCATCTTCGGCGCTCACGCCGTCTATCTGCTCTGGGCCATCGTCCCCATCGCCGCCGCCGCGACCTTCATCCCGTCACGCGCGATCGAAACACTCTCGCTCGGCATGACGCTGGAGGAAATCGTGGCCCTCACCACGACGCACACCGCACCGATCTGGGAAGCAGCCATCCCCTATGCGCTGTTCGCCATATGGATCATCGGCGCCATCGCCATGGCTGCCGCCCTCATCCGCCGCCAGAACGCCTTCATGCGCGACGCAGATCTCGGCCTCGCCGGCCCCGCCATTGTCGGTTTCTCGCACCCGCGCATCGTCACGCCGGATGACTTCACCCGCCGCTATTCCGATGCCGAGCGCAAACTCATCCTCACGCACGAGCAGATCCACATCGATCGCAATGATGCGCGCATCAACGCCATCGTCGCGCTGTTCCGCTGCCTCTTCTGGTTCAACCCGATGGTCCATGTCGGCGCGAAAGCCATGCGCATCGACCAGGAGCTGTCCTGCGACGCCGAAGTGATCGACCGCCGCCCGCGCGTCCGCCGCGCCTACGCCGAGACGCTCCTGAAAACGCAACTTGCTTCGCGGCCCCTTCCGGTCGGCTGCTACTGGCCCGCTGAATCGCAGCACCCGCTGACCGAGCGCATCAACATGCTCGCCGCCAAGCCGCTGTCCGATCGCCGACGCGCCGCCGCCACCGCCATCGTGCTCGCCGTCTCCGCCAGCGCCGGCGTCGCCGCCTGGGCCGCCCAGCCCGAACGCACCATCATCACCGAAGCGCCCGACGTGCTCGTGCCCTTCAACCCGCTCACGCGCGATCAGGTGAAAGATCCGTTGGTCCGCGTCCGCCAGCAGATCGAGGACGTCACGGTCAATCCGCGCCCCGCAGCAGGCTTCACCCGGCCGGACTACCCCGCCGAATCCCAGGCGCTCCGCGAAGAAGGCGATGTCGGCGTGCAACTCTGCGTCGCCTCCTCCGGTATCGTCGACGATGTGAAGCTTGTGAAATCCTCAGGCCACGCTCGCCTCGATACGGCGACGCTCACCGGCCTGGAGCGCTCGAAATTCGAACCCGCAACACGTGAAGGCAAGCCTGTGCGTCTGTGCGGCTATAACCTCGTCGTCGGCTGGCGCCTCGACACCACGCCGCCCTGAGTTCTCGCAACCACCGAGCCTGCACCCTCAACCCGAACCACAAGAGGCTTCCATGTACGGAGCAATGCGAAATCGTGCGAGCAATTCATCGCAGCTCGCCGGCCTGTCGATCGCCGCCCTGATCACCGCTCTCGCCGGCGTCGCGCTGGCCAACGGCTTCGGCCAGACCATCATCCGCATGATCGAAATCCCGATCACCTTCACGCCGCTGCCGGACGAGGTGCTTCCGGATAATCCGGTCGAACGCACACTCGACATGGATGTCGTCTCGCTCGACATGCCGCTTCCGCCCCTGCCGCCGATCCCGAACTGGGTTCCCGAAGACGTTCCGCCGGTCGTGACCCTGCCGCCAGTTGAACGAACCGGCCCCGCAACCGGAACTGGCGCAAGCGTCGTCCCATCGCTCGCGCCCGTTCGCTCCCGCCCCGTCCTGCTGAAGCAGAGCCCGCCGGACTACCCAGCATCCGCCATCCGCGCGAACGAGCAGGGCAACAGCGCCATCAGTGTCTGCGTCGACGCCCGCGGCCGCGTCTCGTCCGCCTCGCTGGCCAACAGCAGCGGGTCCACCACGCTCGACAACGCCGCGCTCAAATGGGTGCGTAACGCGCGTTTCACGCCGGGCAAGCTCGACGGCGTTGCACAATCCGTTTGCGGTCACACGGTTGTTTACGAGTGGAACCTCGCAGACGCCCGCTGACGTAAGAAGAATGAAACCTTCTCCGCGTTTGGAGAAGGTACGCCGGCAAGTTAAAGACGCCCCACGTCTAGCCGGCTCGATCCCCTCGCCGCTCCCCCGGCGAGGGGTTCGGCTATCTGGGCTAACGCGCGCCCTTCGCGCCATCGATCACGCCGCGGCGCAGACGCACCATGCCGCGGACCCACCGATCATAGTCGCCGGTCTTGCGCTGCATGTACGTCACCACCTGCTCATGCGGCAGGATGAGGAATGTTTCAGCGTCGAGGCCCTTGATCACCGCGCCCGCGACATCATCTGGCGACAGCACGCCGTCGACATTCTGCGACCCCGCCGCCCCACCCAGCATGGGGGTGTCCACCGCCTGGGGGCACAGAAGCGAAACGCCGATGCCATTTTCTTTCGAGGCAATGGCAAGGTGTTCGCCAAAGCCGATGGCGGCGTGCTTGGACGTCGAATAGACGGCGGAGCCGATCTGGCTCAGCAGTCCGGCGGCCGAGACTGTGTTGAGGAACCAGCCCGACTTGCGGGCGATCATTCCCGGCAGGGCTGCACGAGCGGCGTAAACGTGGGCCATCACGTTAACGCCCCACGCCAGCTCCCAATCCGCGTTGGGGGCGGAGGCGGCGTTGTCGATATCCGGGTCCGAGCGCGAAATGCCCGCGTTCGAGCAGAACAGGTCGATCTGACCGAACTTGTCTTCCGCCGTGCGGGCAATGCGCTGGACGTCGGCTTCCTTGGTTACATCGGCCTGAACCGCAATGCCGCCTACGGACCGGGCAACGGCCGCCGCGCCCTCGCCATTCATGTCCGCAACGATCACCGCCTTCGCCCCTTCCCGGTGGAAACGCTCCGCCATCGCCTTGCCGATACCGCTCGCCCCGCCCGTAACGATGACGATTTTATCGGCGACTTTCATGATCCTGCTCCACGCATCAAATTTCTGCCGCGACCATGCGCAGAGACGGCGTCACGGTCCAGTCATCACACCCAATCCGGGACCAAATCGGAGCGATTTCCGCACGGCACAAAATGCCCACACGTTTTTCAACAGGGAAAACTCTGCAGCCATGCTCAGCGAGGCGATTGATTTTTCAAGGAGTGCACACGCGACCGGATAGCTCCGCTGCACGATTCACTCGGCAGAAATCGGTGTTCACGACTCATGAACACAGCCGCTGCATTCTCATGCGCATGACACAGCGTGAGTACACTTGGTCGTCGATCTTCGCCTGGGGGCTGACCCTCTCCGGCGCCGTGCTGGCAACGGGCGGCGTCATCGGCATGTTCTGGCCAAAGCTGGACATCGGCTGGCTCTGCATCATCGCCTTCGCGGGCATGATGGCCTTCGGCATTGGTCTCGTTAACTGCTCGGCCGCCGGCGCGCTGCAGGCGATCAAGCACCGCAAGGCCGATGGCGGTCAGGTCGACTGGGCCGTTCTGGTTCCGGCGATTGCCTGCTGCCTCGGCTTCGTCTTCGCAACGAATGTCGGCGTGCACCTGGGCTGGGAGATCGTCACCTCCAATGCTCCGGTCGGCGCAAAGTTGCCCCCGACAATGACGGTTGACGCCGTGTTCTACATCTTCGCCTTCGCCAAGCCCGCCATGGCCTGGATCGTCGAGGGCCGCAAAGCCATGGACGCGGAAGACTACGCTGCCCGTCAGGCCCAGCGCCGCCGCGAAGCTGCTGATCAGGCATCCGCTGTCGCCGTCCGCGCCGAACTCTTCCGCGAGGAAGCGCCAAAGTCGCTGGACTCGCTTCTCTTCCCGGAGCCCGCCCCGCAACCCGTGCTTGAAGCGCCGGAAGTCGTCGAAACACCGGCCGCCGCTGCCGAGACCGTGGAAACCGAGGCTCCGAAGGCCCGCGCTCCCCGCGCCAAGCGCAAGCCGAAGACGATCGAGGAACAGCGCGCAGCCGCCATGAAAGCCGCCGCCAAGCGCGTCGCTTCGTTCCGCGAACAGCATATGGGCCGCGTCACCGACATCACGGCAGCCCAAGCCGCCGGCCGCTGGGACCAGCCGCTGACGCCGCTCGAAATCGCCCGCGCCTGCGACACCCTCATCGCCCGCGGTGAAAAGCCCTCTATGCGCCGCGTCGCCGAAGTCCTCGGCGTCTCGCAACTCCGCGTCGAAAAAGGCTGGCCCTCGGGCGTACCGCTAGACGGCACCGGCGAAGTGCGGGCTGCGTAGGCCTTATTTGCCGCCACTTTCCTGAGCGCGCGCAATCATGGCCCCGATGATGTTGGAATAGTCGTCGGTCCACGGACGGCCTCCGTCTGACTCCAGCTCCTTCCAGCGCCCCGACGCCCGCGCACGATCAAGCTTGTCCTTGCTGCGCGAAATCAACACGACTTCGGAGCTTGTGGCGCCTGCCGCTTTCTCCGCGTCAGTGGGTCGGTAGTCTTGTGATAACGCTTCAGCTCCCGTTGCATTCGCGACGCGCGCAACCACTTGAGACAATGACATATACCGGTTGGAGATGTGCATCACGAGCACGCCGTCCAATGCAATGCGGTCGAGATACAGTTTCAGCGCCTCGACCGTCAGCAGGTGCGTGGGCACCGCGTCGGACGAGAATGCATCGAGTAGCATGAAGTCAAACTTGCCCTTGGGCTCGGAGGCGAGCTGGATACGGGCATCGCCAACCACAATCTCGGCCTTCGGTTGGCACGACGACAGGAAGGTGAACCATTTAGGGTCCAGCGCCAGGTTCACGACCAGCGGATCGATCTCGTAGAAACGCCACGTCTGTCCGTCCTGCCGGTAACAGGCGGTGGAACCGATGCCGAGGCCGACAACGCCGACCTGACGCGCATCATTGAACATGCGGAATGCCTGCCCAATCGGACTCGGGGCTGCATAATAGGTCCGAGGGATCAGGCGTCTCCCCTCCTCCAGCGATTGCGACCCATGAAGCGTCGTTCCATGCAGCAACAAGCGCACGTTGCCGCTCACAGCCTCGTTCCCCTGAGAATCCACGACCCGCACAACGCCGAAGAACGAACGCCCGCTCCACGCTGACTGAAGCTTGTCCAACGTGGGCCCGATCGGCATGGCCAAGGCAAGCGCTATCGCGGCGCCCAGCGGCGCTCGGCGCGACAACAGGATGGCGAGCGCAGCGGGTGCGACCAGCAGTACGAGGAAGTCCGATCCGTTCGCAATATCGGAAAGACTGATCGCGAACGCTGCCAGCAGAGCCATCGCAGCAAGGCCAATGAGCATCCAGACGAAGCGGCTAATCCTCGCATGACCACGCTTCGCATCATCAAGGCTGAGCAAAGCAACGCCCGCGACCAGCACCAGCGGATATTCGAGAACGCTTTTGAAGATGAACGGGGCGACCAGCGCATTGAACGCGCCGCCCAGCACGCCGCCAAGCGACATGATCAAATAAAACTGCGTCAGGTGCCGTGCATCCGGCCGCCGCGCATTCAACATCCCGTGGCAAGCTAGCGCGATCAGGAACAACGCAGCCAGATCCGCACCCGGACCCGACTTCACACCTTGGATCAACATGAGCCCCGCACCCGCGGCAGACAACGGTGCCAGAACCATCACGAGTTCATGGGGAATGATCGGCTTTTTCGAGAACGCGATCACGAACGTCAGCAGATAGATGATCAGCGGCGGTGCCCAGAGGAATGGAGCGGGCGCAACATCGGTCGTGATATGCGTCGTTGCACCAATCAGTAGGCTGGACGGAACGAACGACAGCGCCAGCCAGACAATTCTGTCGCGCCAAACTGGCGCAGCTTTGACCTCTACTCCGACAACTTCGATCGGCGCCTCAACCGCGCTCACGCGAACAATGGACCAGCCCGAATAAAGAAGCACAGCTGCAAGCACGAAATAGCCGGCAGCCCAGCCGCCGGTTTGATCGGCGAGAGCCGTGAATGGTTCGATCAGCAGCGGATAAGCGGCAAGACCCACAAGGCTGCCAATGTTGGAAGCAGCATAGAGGTGATACGGATCAGCCGCGTCAGACAGGCCCGAGCGCGCATACCACGCCTGGATCAACGGCGCGGTGGCGGCCAGCGCGGCGAACGGCGGCGCGATCGAAACCGCAAACGTGCAGATCAGCCAGAGCGTCGGATTGTCGACCGATGGCTCACCCATAATACCGGAAATGCGGAGCGGCAAGCATGCAAAACCGACCATCAACACCAGCGCGTGGATCAGGATCTGCGTGCGAACCGAGCCAACTTTCTGCAACAGATGCGCATAACCATAACCCAGCAGCAAAGCTGCCTGGAAGCACACCAGAGAAACGTTCCACACCGCAGGCGTGCCACCCAGCAGCGGCGTCGCCATGCGCGCGAACATCGGCTGCACAAGGAAGATCAGCGCTGCGCCGATGAAGGATACAACTGTGAACGGCACACTACTGACAGGCAGCGAGCGACGAACAAGACTTTGAGCAATCACTGGCGATCCCCGACTTAGTAGCCACGTCAGATCATCCGCACACAGACATCCTGACGCTGCCAGAGAAGCACAGCGAGACTAATACCCGATTAAATGAATGGAATTGGCGCGCACGCGGTAAGGCCGTGTTAACGGACTCACCGCGTGCGCCCGGCAAACGAACTAACGCGCGAACTTCTTGAAGGTCGGGCGCTTGGGTTCGGCGGCGTCGGTGCCGAGGCGGCGTTTCTTGTCGGCTTCATAGTCTTCGAAGTTTCCTTCGAACCATTCGACGTGGCTGTTGCCTTCGAACGCAAGGATGTGCGTCGCGATACGGTCAAGGAACCAGCGATCGTGGCTGATGATAACGGCGCAGCCGGGGAAGTCCTCCAGCGCCGCTTCCAGCGCCTGCAGCGTTTCAACGTCGAGGTCGTTGGTCGGTTCGTCGAGCAGCAGGAGGTTCGAACCTTCCTTCAGCATCTTGGCGAGGTGCACGCGGTTGCGTTCACCTCCCGAGAGCTGGCCGACTTTCTTCTGCTGGTCGCCGCCCTTGAAATTGAAGGCGCCGACATAAGCGCGGCTTGGTTGCTCGATGCCGCCGACGTCCATGATGTCGAGGCCGCCGGAGATTTCCTGCCAGACCGTGTTCTTGTCGTTCAGGCTGTCGCGCGACTGGTCGATGTAGCCGAGCTTCACCGTCTCGCCGACCTTGAACGTGCCGCCATCGGGCTGCTCGCGGCCCGTGATCATCTTGAACAGCGTGGTTTTGCCCGCGCCGTTGGGGCCGATGACGCCCACGATACCGCCCGGCGGCAGCTTGAAGGACAGATCCTCCATGAGCAGCTTTTCGCCAAACGCCTTGTTGAGGTGTTCCGCCTCGATGACGACCGAGCCAAGACGCGGGCCCGGCGGGATGCGGATCTGCGCGGTCGTGATCTTCTCGCGCTCCGCCGCCGCTGCTTTTTCCTCGTACGCGTTCATACGAGCCTTGGACTTGGCCTGACGGGCTTTCGCGGATGACCGGACCCACTCGAGTTCGCGGTTGAGCGATTTCTGGCGGCCAGCTTCCTCGCGCTCTTCCTGCGCGATCCGCTTGGCCTTCTTCTCGAGCCAGACCGAGTAGTTGCCCTCGTACGGAATGCCCTGCCCGCGATCGAGCTCGAGAATCCAGGTGGTGATCTGGTCGAGGAAGTAGCGGTCGTGGGTCACGAGGATGACGCAGCCGGGGAAGTTCGAGAGATAGTTCTGCAGCCAGGCCACCGACTCCGCGTCAAGGTGGTTGGTCGGCTCGTCCATCAGGATCATGTCAGGCTTGGACAGCAGCAGGGCGCAGATCGCGGCCCGGCGGATCTCGCCACCCGAAAGCTTGGTTACGTCTGCATCGCCCGGCGGGCAGCGCAGGGCTTCCATCGCCATCTCGATCTTGGAATCGATGTCCCACGCATCGGCAGCGTCGATCTGCTCCTGCAGCTTGGTCATCTGCTCCATCAGCTCGTCGGTGTATTCTTCGCCGAGCTTGGCCGAGATTGCGTTGAACTCATCCACCATCTGCTTCTCGGGGCATTTGGAAGCGATGTTGTGGAACACGTCCATCGACGGATCGAGCTTCGGTTCCTGCGGCAGGTAGCCGATCTTGATGCCGTCCGCGGCCTTCGCCTCGCCGAGGATTTCCGTGTCCTGCCCCGCCATGATGCGCAGCAGGGTCGACTTACCCGAGCCGTTGACGCCGACGATCCCGATCTTTGCGTCCGGCAAGAAATGCAGGCGGATGTTCTCGAACACCTTCTTGCCGCCCGGGTAGATCTTGGTCAGGCCGTCGAGGTGATAGACGTATTGATAGGCGGGCATTCGCGATGTTCCTGCGGGCCGGGGAAAGGTGCGGGGCTTAGATGCTCTGGCGCGCGGATTAGATCAAGGTAGCCACGCGCACGTTTTCGCACTTGCGGCATGACTTGCCTTCCCCTGCGGCGACAATCCTCTCGCCAATCCGTCTCCGATATGAAAATTACAGACCATCAATGGACCGGTGACGGTTCTGCGGGAGGGAAACAATGATCGATACAACAGCCGCGCCACCCGGCGCGCAGCGTACGAAGCCGTATGCCTGGGTCGTACTGGCCATGCTGGCCATGATCTACATCTTCAACTTCCTCGACCGTCAGCTGATGTCTGTGCTGATCGAGTCCATCAAGCACGATCCGGCCTTCCCCGAACCGCTGACCGACGAACAGATGGGCTGGATGACCGGCTTCTGGTTTGCGCTGGTTTACACCGTGCTCGGCGTCATTGTCGGCTTCCTTGCTGACCGCACCAGCCGCCGCAACATTCTCTTCGTCGGCGCAACGCTGTGGTCCGGCTTCACCGCGCTTTGCGGCATGGCCACCAGCTACCCGATGATGCTGGTTGCACGCGTTGGCGTCGGCGTTGGCGAGGCAGCCGGCGCGCCCCCCTCCTACTCGATCATCTCCGACTACTTCCCGGCCGAAAAGCGCGGCCTCGCGCTCGCGCTCTTCTCGATGGGCGTTCCGCTGGGCCAAGCGGCTGCCATCGCTTTCGGCGCGCAGATCGACAAGATGTTCGGCTGGCGTGTCGCCTTCATCGGCATCGGCGTCGCCGGCGTCATCGCGGCTATCCTCATGCTGCTGGTTGTTCGTGAGCCCAAGCGCGGCGCCATGGACCCGTCCAAGCTGGCCGCCACCGCAAACGAGAAGTCGAGCTTCGGCGCGACCTTCTGGCAATTCATCAGCCGTCCGGCCCTGCTGTGGACGGCGATGGGCTGCGGCCTGTCGGCGTTCGTCGGCTATGCCGCGCTGGGCTGGAACGCTTCGTTCCTGCTGCGCACGCTGCACATGACACGCGACGAGCTCTCGCTCTGGTATGCGATCGTCATCGGCGTCGGCATCGGTATCGGCACGATCGCGTCCGGCGCCATCGTCGACATCATGTCGAAGCGGTCGCGTGTCTGGTACGCCCTGACGCCGCTCATCGCCATGGCCGCTGCGATGCCGTTCTGGTACCTCTTCACCCAGGCGACGGACTGGCCGATGGGCCTCGCCCTGCTCTTCCTGCCTCTGCTGCTCAACATCTTCTACCTTGCCCCGGCGCTCGCGCTGGTCAGCAACTCGGTGAAGCCGTCGCAGCGTACGATGTCGAGCGCCATCCTTCTGATGGTCCTCAACTTCGTTGGCCTTGGCGGCGGACCGACGCTCGTTGGCATCCTGTCGACGACTTTCGCGAAGCAGAAGGTCGCTGCAGGCATGGAAGCGGCGGTCGCAGGCGCAGAAGGTCTGCGCGAGGCCATGTTCTGGATGACGCCGTTCTTCTTCGTGGCATGCGCCTTCCTGGCGCTGCAGGCGATGGCGATCCATCGCGAAGTGAAAGAAGGCCGCTCGATTTCCGACGGCGGCCTGCGCGTTGGCATCGTTCTCCTGTTCGTCGGCGTGGCGGGCCTTGCGGCGCGCTACATCCTGACCGGACCGGAAGGCATGGTCTCGGGCGAGTTCATGGGCCTGCTCCAGCTCGTCATGCTGCTGGTCTCCACCGCCCTCGGCGGCTGGCTGATTGTCGGCGCTGGCAAACGCAAGCCTGCTGCTGCCTGATCGCAGCAAGACGTGACCAAGACAGAACCCCGAAGCCACTCGGCTTCGGGGTTTTTCTTTTGCGCCGCGAATATTTGGGTGGCGCCGTAGCGCCAGCTATTGGCGCGCGCAGTGGCTCGCAACTAGTCTCCCTTCCAAGAGCGCTACACGCGCCGCGACCTGGGAGAGAGACGCATGAAACTCGCACAATCCCTGCTGCTGGCCGGCTTCATCGCCCTCGCCGCGTGCGCCCCCGAAACCAAGGCGCCAGAACCCGCCCCCACGCCAGTCGCGGCAGTGGCCGACTACACGATCAAACCCGACGAGAAGAACGCGCTCGACGCCTACGTCGCCAAGCCCGACCCCGCCTACAAATGGGAGCTGAAAGGCACGTATCCCGGCGATGGCCAGACCACCTACGTCCTTGAGATGACATCACAGAAGTGGCGCACCGAGGCCGAGGTTGACCGCCCGGTGTGGAAACACTGGATTACCATCGTGAAGCCCGACGTAGTGAAACACGATAAGGCGCTGCTCTACATCTGGCAGGGCGAGAATGGCGATCCGGCGCCAACCAAGGCACAGGATCGCTCCGTCCGTATCGCCAAGGAAACAGGATCGGTCGTCGCCGAAGTCGGCATGGTTCCGAACCAGCCGCTGCGCTTTGCGGATTCGAAAGACAAACCGCGCGTCGAGGACGACATCATCGCCTATGGCCGCGTGAAACACTTCACGACCAAGGATGATGAATGGCTCGTCCGTCTCGCCATGGTGAAAGCCGGCGTCAAGGCGATGGACGCCACGCAGGAGTTCATGAAGTCAGCCGATGGCGGCAACACCGCCATCAACCAGTTCGTCGTGGCGGGCGCTTCCAAGCGTGGCTGGACGACATGGCTGATCGGCGCTGTCGATGAGCGCGTCATCGGCATCATGCCGATGGTGATCGATGCGCTGAATTCGGAAGAGATCACCAAGCATCATTTCAAGGTGCTCGGCTTCTTCGCGCCGTCACTGGCCGACTATGTCAACCACGGCATCTTCCCGCACAAGATCGGCACGCCGGAATATCAGGCCGTGCTGGCGATCGAAGATCCGTACAACTATCGCGGTCGCGCCCGGCTGACGATCCCGAAATTCCTCGTCAACGCCTCAGGCGACCAGTTCTTCCTGCCCGACAATTCGCGGTTCTATTACAGCGACATGCCGGAAGAGAAACGCATCCGCTATGTCGAGAACACGGCTCACAATCTCGCCGACAGCGACGCCAACGACTCCATGCTGGCCTGGTACAATTCCGTCATTACCGGCGGCAAACGTCCCGACTTCGTCTGGAACAAGGTCGACGCCAACGGCATCGCCCTGCGCCCGCTCGACAAGCCAATCGCGGTGACGCTGTGGCAGGCTCACAATCCGAAAGCGCGTGACTTCCGCGTCGAGTCGCTCGGCAAGGCCTACACCTCCACCGTTCTTACGCCGGAAGCGGACGGCGCCTATTTCGCACAGGTCGCCGCACCCGCTGAAGGTTTCACCGCCTTCTTCGTCGAAGTATCTTTCGACAGCGGCATCCCCTCGGCGCCGTTCAAGTTCACCACCGAAGTCTCGATCGTGCCCGATACACTGCCCTACAAATGGGCCGACGCGGCGGCCAAGTACGCGAGCACGGCGCCTAAATAGGCGCGCTTCAGCTGCCTTGAAGTCAGATCGCCATCATGGCGCGGCAAGCCGCTTCCAGTCCGCGCGCGTCGATCTCATCGAACGCTGCAAATGACGTTGAGTCGACATCGAGCACCGCGACAAGCTCGCCCGCAGCGTCAAACACCGGCACGACGATTTCCGAGTTCGAGCGCGAGTCGCACGCGATGTGACCCGGGAAGGCGTGGACGTCTGGTACGATGATCGTCTCGCGCCGCGTTGCGCAGGCGCCGCACACACCCCTGGCGAACGGAATGCGCAGACAGCCGAGAGTCCCCTGATAAGGGCCAACAACAAGTTCGCGCTCCTTCAGCGGGTCGACCTCATAGAAGCCGCACCAGAAGAAGCGCTCCTTGAAGGCGGACGTCAGCAGCGAGACAGTCGTCGCGTAGCGTGCGATGCGCGATGTCTCGCCGGAAACGACGGACGCGATCTCTTCAACGAGCTGGCGATAAGCCTCGGCCTTGTCGGTGGAATAGGCGATCTGGGCTTCGGCCATGGAAAGCCTCAGACCTTTGCGAGGCGCCCGTACAGAGCCTCAAGCGTCGTCGCGAATTCTTTCTGCTTGTCGGCGGAAAGGGCTTCGATCGCAGCAGTCAGGCGATGCACCGGATCATGATCCAGCAGCGACTTGCCGGCGGGGGTGAGATCGATGCGGCGGATACGACGGTCCTCGGCATCGGCCTTGACCGTCACAAGGTCTTTGCGCGCCAGAGAAGCAACGGCGCGGGAAGCAGGAGCGTGGGTCACGCCAAGGTAGGTTGCAACGCCGCCGACTGTGCGAGCCTGGCGTCCGGCGCGGGCCAGATAACGCAGCACGGCCCATTGCCCTGCATGAATAGCTTTCGGGCCTCTCGCCTCATAAACCGCACGAGCGGTTTGTTCGAGCAGTCGCGCAACAACACTGGCGTCCATATGTCCTGTATTCCCCTCGTCGAAGCCCTGACCAATTGCGAGAGGACGCCAACCCTCGTCTCGCACCCCACCAGTCTTAGCCACTAGCAATAAGATTAGTTTCACATACGTCAAAAGGTGCAGCACGCAAATAGTCTGCACGTTCCAAAAAGCGAGTATGTCGCCTTACCTCAAGGTCATATACGGCGACAGAGACAGATTTTTGATTAATGACAAGTCTGGTGACCGCTGGAAAAGCTGGTCTTTCAAGCGCGTCGTGCGGCGATCTCTCGGCGACAGCGAAGCTTCTAACATGACCGTGAGCCGCTGGAGCGGGTGAAGGGAATCGAACCCTCGTCGTAAGCTTGGGAAGCTTCTGCTCTACCATTGAGCTACACCCGCCATCCAAATGGATATTACCAGCTAGGGGCCTCTTTGCGGAGCGTAAATTGACGCGAATGAAACTGAATTGCAATAAATTCTGCCTCACCTAGCCAAAACAGACCGAACCGTCTCGTTTCTGAGGTGTATTGATACGTCCTGATGCGCAATTCTGCTTGACCGGTTGGGTCGCGCGGCTCTGAGGTTCGAACATGACGGCTCCGGGGGCATTTGTGATCTTCGGCGCGACGGGCGACCTAGCCCGCCGCATGTTGTTCCCGTCCCTGTATTTCCTCGACATGGACGGGCTGCTGCCCAGCCAGCTGCGTATCGTGGGGGCTGCCCGCTCGAGCCACACAGACGAAGAGTTCCGGAAGGATGTCGAAGGATGGGTGCGCGAGCGCGCGGGCGCGTTCTTCTCGCAGGAGGCGTGGGATACATTTGCAAAGCGGCTGGTCTATGCGCCGGGCGATGCAACCGACCCCAAAAGCTACGCTACGCTGAAGCAGCGCCTCGAAGGCGCGGACGGCGGTTCGTTGTTCTACCTGTCGACCTCCCCCGCCCTCTACATCCCGATCGTCAAAGGCCTGGCGTCGCAGAACCTCACGAACGATCCGAACCGCGTCATCGTGGAAAAGCCGATCGGCAAAAGCTGGGCGACCTGCGAGCAGATCAATGCAGCGATAGCCGAACATTTCAGCGAAAGCCGCACCTTCCGCATCGACCACTATCTGGGCAAGGAAACCGTCCAGAACCTCATCGCGCTACGTTTCGGCAACGCGCTGTTCGAGCCGCTGTGGAACCGCCACACCATTGACCACGTGCAAATCACCGTCGCGGAGACGCTCGGGGTCGAGGGACGCTTCGGTTACTATGACGAATACGGCGCAACGCGCGATATGGTACAAAACCATATCCTTCAGTTGCTATGCCTGATCGCCATGGAGCCGCCATCGAACTTGCGGCCTGAATCGGTGCGCGGTGAGAAGGTGAAAGTGCTGCGCGCTTTGCGACCGATCCATGATTCCGAGCTGCGTGAGAAAACGGTGCGCGGCCAGTACACGCACGGCGTCACAGACGGCAAAAGCGTACCCGGCTACGCGGAAGAGGAAGGCGGCAAGCCATCCGATACCGAGACATTCGTGGCGTTGTGCGCACACGTCGATAACTGGCGCTGGGCCGGCGTGCCGTTCTACCTGCGCACCGGAAAGCGCTTGCCCACACGCACCTCGCAGATCGTCATCCAGTTCCGCGATGTGCCGCATTCGATCTTCAACGGCAGTCCGCTGATGGCCAACCGGTTGACCATCACTCTGCAACCGGAAGAGTCGATCGCGCTGACGATCATGAACAAGACGCCATCGCTGACACAGGGCGGATACGAGCTGCAGCCGCTGACGCTCAACCTCTCTCTGCTCGACGCTTTCAAGGGCGAGAAGCGGCGGCGCATCGCGTATGAGCGCCTGCTGCTCGAAGCGATCTCGGACAACTCCACCCTGTTCGTGCGTCGCGATGAAGCGGAAGCCGCGTGGGTATGGATTGATCGCATCATCGAAGGTTGGGCGCGCACGGGCATTCGGCCAGCGCCTTATCAAGCCGGAAGTTGGGGACCTGCAGGCGCCTTCGCGCTTACCGAGCGCAACGGACATAGCTGGTGCGAATGATGACTCCTGGCGCGACTAGGCCAAGAGCTGGTTGGGACGAAGAGTGGGCTGGGACGAATGAGCGCGACGACGATGACTCACGAGGAAACACACTTCCCTGACCGCAGACGTCTTTACGCTGGTGTTTGCCAGGACTTCGCAGATCGTCTCGCCGAAACCATCAAGAAGCGACGCAAAGCCTCAATGGCCCTTGCGGGCGGCACAACGCCGGGACCGCTTTATGAGTCGCTGTCGAACGTTCCGATCAATTGGGAAAAGGTTTCGCTTACCCTGACCGACGAGCGTTGGGTGTCGCCAGAAGACCCGGCATCGAACGAGTTTCTGGTGCGCGATATGCTGATGCGCCGCCGCGCGGCCGGCGCGACCTTCGTGCCGCTCAAGACCAACCACGCGAAGGCCTCGGGCGGGGCGGCCACAGCCGAGAAGCGCATCGCACCGATCATGCCTTTCGACATCTGCCTGCTCGGCATGGGCTCCGATGGTCATATCGCATCGCTGATACCGGGGGCCGAAGGCTATGCGGCGGCCGCCGATCCAGATGGCACGCGCAAGCTTGCGGGCATACACGCTCCCGGCGCCGCCGGTGCGCCTGAACGCATGACGCTGACCGTGCCAGGCATTCTCGCCTCGCGCAGGATCGTTCTGCTGTTCATGGGACAGGACAAGCTGAACGTCTTCAACGAGGCCAAGGAAGGCCTGGGCGCTTCACCGATCAAGGAACTGCTGGCCCAGAAAAAGACGCCCGTTCACGCGTTCTGGGCGCCGTAGACCTCACGACCGTCGGCGCCTGGCAATCTCGCGCATGGAAGCTGGCTGCCACGCTATGCGCGGGTCCTGCCCTTCTTCCTCGCCTAGCTGGCGCTCGATCAGCATCTCGCGCAGCGTTCTCAGCGCCAGCAGCGCATTGGCGGTGATCTGAGGGCGGCCATAGGTTTTGCTGTCAATCGCCAGCGACCGCAAAGCCATGGACGTTGAGGTCCATAGTCCCTGCAGTTCGTTGTCCGGCTTCAGCCCGGCTTCGCGCACCAACTGGCTGAAATAGATTCCAAACTCATTCGCAATCCGCGTGAATACCGGCCGGAACACACTCGCAAGCTCCGAGTCACTTCGCGCGCCAATCCTGACCTCGTTCACGGCAAGTCCCTCGGGCATGCGTGATGCTTGCCAGGCGAGGTCGATCATGGCGCGAAAACGCGGTAGGCCGGGTTCGAGCACGCTGAGCTGCTGCTCCCGATAGGTAGCGATCTTGGCGTAAGCATGCTCAACCGTCGCGATCAGCAGCAGCTGTCGCGTCGAAAAGTGATGCATCAGGGCGCCGCTGCTGATCCCGGTATCAGAAATGATCAGGGAGTTGGTGAGGGCGCCGAACCCCTGACGGTTCAGAATTGCGATCACAGCGTCCATGATATGCTGGCGCGTATCTGCACTACGCTCGAGATTGGTCCGACGCTTCACGCGAACAATTGACATTTCACTCTTCACAGCACGTCACTCACCAGTAGAAACTACCGCGTCCAAGCCGCGAGTTCTACGTAGCACCACTTTCGTCTCCGCAGCGGAAATCTGCCGTTCCCGGAAACACGCCCTGATACTCGATTTCGCCGTGCTGCAAAACTGTGCCGTGTGCCCCTGACCGCTTAGTAGCCTTTGAAGCCCAGACGCTGCCAGTAACCTCGCGAACTCGGATCGAGCGAGCAAAGCTGACCCGGAATATTGTACGAGCCCTTCTTCGTCTGGATGACGCCCTGGCTCTGGTTGCCCGTCTGCGTAACGTCGGTCGACAGGTTCTTGCCGATCTGCACCACGCAGGCGGTGTTGTTGTCGCCGGTCTGCATCACCGACGCATCATTGCCGCGGCCCAGCTGACGAATGGTGGCGTCGTTGTTGTTGCCCGACTGGTTGATCATGCCGGTGTTGGCGAGACCTTCCTGGATGATGCGGGCGGCGCTGTCACGGCCGTGCTGAGCGATCGCTGCACCATTGTCACGGCCGTTCTGGATGACCTCGATCACCGGCGCTTTCGCCGGCTTGAAACCGAAGCGTTGGAGCTGAGGCTGTGCGTGGGCGCTGGTCGCGCCCATAACAGTGACAAGGGCAAGCGCTGCGAGCTGAATGCGTTTCATAGCCATGATCCCTTACGATCGCACGTCACGGCAGACTTCACGTCCGCCTGCGCGTACTTTCAGAACGGCGTGGAAGCGCGAGCCGCGTTCCAACGAAATTTCCGACGAACCCAGTTCCTGCTTCACGCCACGCGGCGCATCGAACGGCCCGCCTTGCGAGATATCCGAAGAGCCAGCTCCACCTGACTTCGTGACGGTGAGCGAGTATTCGCCCGACAGGCTACGATCAGAACGCACAACAGGCGTGATACGCACACCATGCGATGTCTTCACAACCGAGATGTCACAGAACATCGCCTGCTCCCTTACGGGCGCTGTCTTCGCCAGTGGCGCTGCAGGCGGCGCTTCGGCCACCACGACCGGCGGTGCGCCATCAAGCTCGTGGATGAGCTTTGCGTCTTCGGGCGCCAGATAGGCTTCCGAGGTGGTCTCCGCCGCCACTCCGGCCGAGCAACCTGCGAGAGCAATGGCTGCGGTGAATGCGATGAAATGCCTGGACATGATAACTGCTCCTACAGAAGCGACCCGGGGCGGCGGCGCTCCGCCGCCCCAAAGCCTGCCAGTTGCGCCCGTCAGTTGTAGCCGCTCTGCACGACGACCGAGATGTTGCCTTCGCCGCGCTGGCGGACTTCGACATCCTGGCCGTTGCCGGTCTGGATGATAGCCGAGGCGTTGTTGGCGCCCGACTGATCCGTGTAGGCGCGGTGGTTCGTGCCCATCTGCGCCGTGCCGGCGACGTTATTGTAGCCGTTCTGGCGTGTATCAGCCTTCAGGCGCAGGCCATCCTGAGCGGTGACGCCGAGATTGCCTTCACCGCGTTGTTCGGTGCTCGACTGGTTGCGTGTGCCGTACTGGTCCATGCGCAGGAAGTTGTTGTAGCCGCTCTGCACGCCTTGCGCGTAGTGGCCGCGACCGCCCTGCACTGTGACCGAGCCGTTGCGGTCGCCTTGCTGCGAGAGAGCCGAGCCGTGGCCATAGCCGCGCTGTTCGACCTGAACACGATTGCGGCCCTGGGCTTCTGCGATGCCTGCAGTGCCGGCGAGCATGGCGACGGCGAGAGCGGCTGAAAGAATGCGTTTCATAATACGAACTCCGTTTCCTTTCGCGCTTTTCCTTGCCGCGCGACAGGGACAGAATTGTCCAGCGCACATGACCGGTGGTTGAACAGCGAATTCAGGGTGCAGGTTTCTGCAGTTGCCGTTGAGCGTGGCGAACGTGCTAGGCTTGCGCGCGAACCATATCGATACTGAACGCAGCATAACGAAATGAACGCCATCGCATGAGCACGGGAACAATCGATCAGGTCGAACAGCTTGTCGGTGCGTTGCTGCGTACGCTGGATGCGATCGGCTATTTCACGCGGCATCTGAGTCCACTTGGCTATGCGCATCAACTTGCGCGCGTTGGCGAGCCGGATGTGGAGCTGCGTGCGGCGCGGCAACTGCCGGAATGGGATGATCCGTATTCGGCTTTGCATCCGTTGCTGGACGCCGCGAGCGATCATGCGCTGCGCGTGTTCGACGGTTTGCGAGAAGCCGCTGGGCCGCCAGAAGATATCGGGCGCGCATACAAAGCGCTGCGCGACTTCCCGCGAGCGCTGGAGACGCTCTATCCGCTCGCGGGCGTTCTGCCGCCGGTGAACCGCTTCTTCCTTGAAGCTGCACATCGGCCCGACAAGTATCTGCAGGCGAAGTTCATGCAGCTGCCGCCTCCGGCCAATACGGGGGTCATGTGCATCGGCGATGATCCGGATGCGCGGGAGGCTGTGTGGATCTATGTGCCGGAGACGTATTCTGCGGACGTGCAGCATCCTGTGATCTTCGCGCTGCATGGCGGATCAGGTAGCGGACGCAGTTTCATCTGGAGCTGGGTCGCGGCGGCGCGGACGCGCCGGGCGATACTCGTGGCGCCGACATCGCTGGGACAGACCTGGGCGATCCAGGGCGATGATCGGGATACACCGCATCTGGCCAGCATTCTGGAGTTCGTGCGTGCGAACTGGTCGGTTGATGCCTCACGCATGCTGCTGACAGGCATGAGCGATGGGGGGACGTTCACCTATACTTCGGGGCTGGAGGCGGGATCACCCTTTACCCATCTCGCGCCGGTGGCGGCCGCCTTTCATCCCATGCTGGTCCAGATGGCGAGCGAGGAGCGGCTTAGCGGCCTGCCGCTGCATATTATGCATGGCAAACAGGACTGGATGTTCCCGGTGGACATGGCGCAGCAGGCGCAACACTATTTCAGCGGGGCCGGAGCCTCCGTCACATATCGGGAGCTGGACGACCTTGCACACACCTATGGCGCCGATCTCAGCACGATGATTTTGGACTGGCTGTTGGCCTGAAGCCAAATCAGACCGATATGTGTTCCTTGAGGGTATAACGAGGCACACAATGGCGCTCCATCCAAAGATCGCTGAAGTCACCGCACGCATCACAGAGCGCAGCCGTGCTTCTCGCGCGGATTATCTGGCGCGCATGGAGGAAGCGAAGAAGGAAGGGCCGGGCCGGTCGCATCTTTCCTGCGGAAACCTGGCGCACGCCTTTGCCGCCTCCCCGCTGGGCGACAAGCTGACCATGCGCGGCCGGGCGCCCAATATCGGCATCGTCACCAGCTACAACGACATGCTGAGCGCACACCAACCGTTCAAGGACTATCCCGACATCATCAAGGATGCAGCGCGCAAGGTTGGCGCATCGGCGCAGGTGGCGGGCGGCGTTCCGGCCATGTGCGATGGCGTGACCCAGGGGCGGCCGGGCATGGAGCTGTCTCTGTTCTCGCGTGATGTGATTGCGCTCTCGACCGCCGTGGCAATGACGCATGATGCGTTCGATGCCGGACTGATGCTGGGGACGTGCGACAAGATCGTGCCGGGATTGGTGATCGGTGCGCTGAGCTTTGGGCATCTGCCGGTGATCTTCTCGCCAGCCGGGCCGATGCCGTCGGGCATCAACAACAAGGAAAAGGCCAAGGTTCGCGAACTTTTCGCGCTTGGCCAGGTGACGCGCGGCCAACTGCTTGAGGCAGAGGCTGCGTCCTATCACACGGCGGGTACATGCACCTTCTATGGCACGGCGAACTCCAACCAGATGATGATGGAGTTGATGGGGCTTCATCTGCCGGGCACGGCATTCGTCAATCCGGACACGCCGATCCGCGAAGCGCTGGTGCGCGCTGCCGCTGACCGGTGTGTGGAGCTGGCGTTATCGGGGGAGAGCCCGATGTCGCAGGTCGTCAGCGAGAAGAGCATCGTGAATGCGATCGTCGGCCTGATGGCGACGGGCGGCTCGACAAACCACGCGCTGCACATTCCGGCGATGGCGCTGGCAGCGGGCATCATCGTCGACTGGGACGACTTCTCGGATATTTCGGAAGTGACGCCCCTGCTCGCGCACGTCTATCCGAACGGATCAGCGGATGTGAACCAGTTCCACGCTGCCGGCGGCATGGCCTTCATCACGCGCGAACTACTGCACGCGGGGCTGCTGCATGGCGATACAGTCACGGTCGTGGGACAGGGGCTTGAGGCGTACACGCAGGAGCCGTGGATCGATGGCGACAAGCTCAGCTGGCGACCTGCGGCCGAGAAATCGCTGGACGAGAATATCCTGCGCCCGATTTCCAACCCGTTCGAGCTTGAGGGCGGCATTCGCCTGCTGAAAGGATCGCTCGGCCGCGGCATCATCAAGATATCGTCGGTGCCGAAGGATCGTCGCGTGATCGATGCGCCGGCCGCTGTGTTCGAAAGCCAGGCGGATTTCACCGCCGCTTTCAAGTCAGGAAAGCTGGATCGCGATGTCTGCGTCGTCGTGCGCTTCCAGGGGCCACGCGCCAATGGCATGCCGGAATTGCATGCGCTGACGCCTGCCCTGACCGCGCTGCAGAACCGCGGGCATCGCGTGGCGCTGATCACGGATGGGCGCATGTCCGGCGCATCGGGGGCTGTGCCGGCGGCGATCCATCTGACGCCGGGGGCGGATCAGGATTCGATTCTGGCGCGCATTCAGGATGGCGATCGCATTGTTCTGGACGCCGAGGCGGGTTCGCTCAATGTGATGCTCTCGCCGTCCGATCTGGAACACAGGCCGCGCGCAACGATGCCAACATCGGCGCATGGATGGGGACGCGAACTGTTCGCGCCATTCCGCGCGCTGGCGGGCGACGCGGAAATCGGCGGCGGGATCTTCACGGCCTTTGCAGGAACCAACGTATGACCGTCGATGAGCTAATGGCAATCCAGCCCGTGATCCCTGTGATCACCATCGAGCGGGTGGAAGATGCTGTCCCGCTGGCGGAGGCGCTGGTTGGCGCGGGGTTGCCGGTGCTTGAAGTGACGCTGCGCACCGCGGCTGGCGCTGCAAGCATCAAGGCGATGAACACGGTGAGGGGTGCAATTGCGGGCGCAGGCACGGTGATTGACCGGAAGACGCTGGATACAGCGCTGGATAATGGCGCGCAGTTCATCGTGACGCCGGGGCTTTCGCCGGACGTGACGCGCGAAACGCTGAAGGCGCGTGTGCCGATCCTGCCGGGTATTGCAACGCCGACAGAGCTGATGGCGGGCCTCGACCTCGGCCTCACGCGCTTCAAATTCTTCCCCGCTGAGCAAGCCGGCGGACGCGCCATGCTGGATGCGTTGAAAGGCCCGTTCGGGCAGGTGAAGTTCTGCCCCACAGGCGGCATCACGCTCGACCTCGCGCGCGATTATCTGACGCGCACCAACGTGGCCTGTGTCGGCGGCGGCTGGCTGACGCCGAAGAAGCTCATCGACGCAAAACAGTGGGATGAGATCGGCAAGCTGGCGCGCGAGGCTGCCGCACTAACACGCGGCTAGGCTGGCAGCAGTTTCAGGAACTCCTCGTCCTTCCACTTCAACATACGCGGCCCCATAGCGCGCATGATTTCGTTTGCCTGACGCGCGATAACGAGCCGCTTCTTCCGGAAAAGATAGAGGCGCTGGTCGCCTGCTCCCGCAGCCATGACGATGTCTTCGCCCAGCGCCGCCTGCCCGATCGCCGTGCCGTCGATGCCGGAACGCGGGCTGGGGCCTATAAGACCCGGACGCAGCAGCCACCAAGACAGACCATAGCCCGGGTTGGCCGACGTCGCTTCGAACAACGCGGTGTAGACTTTCGGATCAACGCCCTTCGCGCCATCCAGCACCCATTGCCCGAACGTCGCCCAGTGGCGCGCGTTGAAATGCGCGCCTTGCGGCAGGAAGGGATTGCCATCCGCGCCGCGCTTCCAGTCGGTCGGGCGAATGCCGAGGCCGTCGAACAGGCGCGACTGCAGCCACACCACGGGATCGTTGGGTTTGCCTGCCGCCTTCAGCTTACGCTTCAGGATCTCGCCGAAGCACTGGAAATTGGTCGGGCCATACCGGAATTTAGCGCCGGGCTCGCCAGTCACCTTGGCCTGAATCGCATCGAGATAGGCGGGCGGGCGCGCGACTTCGCCTGCACCTTCGAGGCCGGAGGTGAGTGTCAGCAGGTGGCGGATCGTGATCCTGTTGCGCGCATCACCTTGCCATTCCGTGAGCGTCTTTGCAGCGGGTTCGTCGATGTCGAGCAGGCCATCGGCGGAGGCGAGACCCGCCATGATGCCGGTGAAGCTCTTGGTGCCGCTTGCCAGCTCCCATCCCTTCTCGGGCGCGCCGATATTCGGATAGTTCTCGAACAGGATCTTGCCGTCCTGCATCACCAACAGAGAGACGCCGCGACGGGCGGCTGCGTATTCGGCTGCGGCGCCATAGGGGCCAGCCGCAGGCTCGGGCTTGTTCCGGTTTCGCAGTCCCTGTGCCTGCGCACACCCCACGAATGCTACTGCCCCGGCGCCGACTAAAACCGCACGTCTAGATGCGTCCATCACAGCCCCCACAAAAAGCGATCAGCAGCGATACGGTATGGTATCGTTTCTGAACGTCAGTTGAACGGCAAAGACCGATGCGAACTATTTCAGAAAAGCATCCACTTCCTTCGCGAAAGCCTCGGGCTGATCCAGCATAAGAAAATGGAAGGCGCCATCGACGCGCTTCAGCTTCACTCCGGCCAGACCCTCATAGGCCCTGGAATACATCCCATCCAGAAACTCGGCAGGGCGGCCCATCTGTGCGTCGTAGGCATAGACGACCGTCGTCTTCGCCTTGATCTGCGGCAGCAGCGGGCGCGTATCGGTAACCATGTCCTCGTACATCGCCGTGGCCATGACCTTGCGATCCGACGCGAGCGACCATTGCTTCGCGGCTGGACGCGCGGCGTCTGACTTCACCAGCATCGCCATGGTGCGATCCTGTCCGGTCGCGAACTGCTCGTCCGTCATGGCGGTCGTCTGCGTGCGCATCATCTCCGCCTGCGGCTTCACCATCTCGACCGTGGCTGTCGGCGCGAAGAGCAGCGCGTAGAACGGCAGCGCTTCGACGATCATCACGCGATCAACGCTGGCCGGGTGCTTGGCAGCAATCTCGATCGCCATCAGGCCACCGAGCGAGTGTCCGATGATGGCCGGCTTGTCGAGCTTGGCCGCATAGGCGGCAACCTCCTCAACCAGCGGCTCAAGCACAGGGCCATCGGCGTTCGGGCCAGCGGGTTCGCCGGCGAAGCCCTTCACCTGCAGCGAATGCACGCGGTGCGTTTTCGAAAGCTGCTTCACTGTTACGTCCCAGACGTCGTCGGAGGACGCGAGGCCCGGGATCAGAACGACATCCGGACCATTGCCCGTGACCGTTGCCACGAAGCGCGTCTGCGCCAGCGCTGGCGTTGCCATCATCAGAGCAGCAAGGCCAATAACAAAACCACGCATCACTCAGCAGCCTTCTTCATGTGACCCAGACCGTCATCGAAGATTTCCTCGATCCCCTTCCCGAACAACCGCGCTATGCGGAAGGCCAGCGGAAGTGACGGATCGAACTTTCCAGTCTCCAGGGCATTGATCGACTGTCGCGACACGCCCAGCGCATCGGCGAGATCGCCCTGGCTCCAGCCCCGCTCAGCGCGGAGCTCACGCAACGTGTTGATCATTTCTCGAAGCCCGGACCGACGAGCGAGCGCCTGCCGAAGCAGTAGACGAGACCGTAGCTCAGGAAGAAGAACGGCCCGACGAGGAAGGTCCACAGCGCTGGCACCACGTTGTAGAGTTCGAGGAAGCCCCACACGACACTGAAGAACGCCGTCATCAGGCCGCCCGCGGCCATGGCCGACATCTGCTGCTGGCGCGTGAACTCGTCGGTCTCGCGCGTGAGCCGCCACATCAGCCACAGCACCACGCCAATCGGCGCCGCCATGATCAGCGCGACAATGGCCGAGAGCCAGGTCGGCGGGGTTTCGAACTGCTTGAGCAGGAAGGAGCCGCCAAAGACCGCGACGGTGTAAACCACCATCGCCGGGATAAAGGCGCGCCGGTATCGCTTGTTTGCTTCGCGGAAGGTCAGTTGGGCCATTGCCGTCTCCTGTAAAGTACGCTTTACAGATATGGACGGAGCGCCGGCCTGTCAAGCGTACTTTACAGGTTCGTGCAACTTTCCCGTGGCGGCCTTTTTCGGTCGTTAGATTCAGGCCCTCGCGACCAGCTTGCGGATCAAGGCTGCATCCTTCGGGGTGGCCGGATTGTAGATCACCATCGCCAGGTCGGGCCGGCCATCGACGGCGAAGGAGGAGTATTCCATCCCGATCACGCCCGCCGGGTGTCGCAGCTGCTTCGTGCCCTCGCCATGGTTGCGCACGCTGTTCTCGCGCCACATCGCTTCGAACTCCGGGCTCTTGCGGCTGAGTTCTTCAACAAGATCCTTCACCGCTTCCGATGCGCCTGCGCGGATCGCATCGACGCGGAAGGCCTGCACCACGAACCGCGCGACGCTTTCCCAGTCGAGCTGACGTTCGCGAGCTTCGGGATCACAGAAGATGCGCCGCAGAATGTTGCGCTCGCTTTGCGGCACGGAGGCGTAGTCCCACAACACAACGGTCGCAGCCTTGTTCCAGGCGATCACATCCCACGTCGCTGTCTTGATGAAGGCCGGGCTGATCTCCAGCATATCGAGCACGCGCTGCAGGCGCGGCGTTACGCCTTCGACAGCCTTGTAACGCGCCTCGGGCGGGCGGCCGAGCGCCAACAGGAAGAGATGCTCGCGTTCAACATCGGTGAGCATCAGCGCGCGTGAAATGCGCTCCAGCACATCAGCAGACGGAGAGCCGCCGCGACCCTGCTCGAGCCAAGTGTACCAGGTGGCGCTGACATGCGCGCGCTGCGCCACCTCTTCGCGGCGCAGGCCAGGCGTGCGGCGGCGTTTCAACGGAAGGCCGAACGTGGCGGGATCGAGCTTCGCGCGGCGGTCGCGCAGGTACTCGCCCAGCATGTTCTCGCCCAGCATGTTCTCGCCGAGCGTGCTTTGTGGCGGAGCGGATGCGGTCATCCTGTTACTTTCTATACCCGTATAACGTTACCCATTTTACTGGCATGAAGCATACGCCAGATCTCTCTTCAGCAGAATATGGAGATCTCCCATGCGAATTTTTGTGACCGGCGCAGCTGGCTTTGTCGGCTCGGGCGTTGTTCCCGGCCTCATAGCTGCGGGACATACCGTGACCGGCCTCGCACGGTCGGATGCCAATGTGGAAACGCTCAAACGGATGGGCGCAGATGTGCTGCGCGGATCGCTACAAGATCTCGACAGTCTGAAACGCGGCGCGGCGGAGGCCGATGGCGTGATCCACCTCGCCTTCATCCACGACTTCTCGACCTATGCGGAGAATGGCCAGGTCGATAAGCGGGCGATCGGGGTAATGGGCGAGACGCTGGCGGGGACGAACAAGCCGCTGGTTGTAACGTCTGGCGTAGGCTTGCTGACGCCGGGAAGGCTTTCGACTGAGGAAGATGTGGTGCGCGAAGGCGCAGCAATCTCGCGCGTGTCCGAGGTTGCCGCATTTGCTTTCACCGATCGCGGCGTGCGTGTTTCCGCCGTGCGCCTGCCGCAGGTGCACGGCTATGATGGCAAGGCGGGGTTTGTCGGCTACCTGTATCAGATCGCCAAGCAGAAAGGCGTGTCGGCTTATGTCGGCGATGGCTCAAATCGTTGGGCCGCGGCGCATCGGGATGACGTGTCACCCGTATATCGCCTTGCGATGGAGAAAGGCGAAGCGGGCGCACGCTATCACGCCGTCGGCGATGAAGGCGTGCGGCTGCGCGATATTGCCGAGATCATCGGGCGGCAACTCGGCGTGCCGGTCGTATCAATCAAACCGGAGCAAGCCCCGGAACACTTCGGCTGGCTGGCGTCGTTCGCGGCAAACGATGCGCCCTCTTCCAGCGCGCTGACACAGCAACGACTTGGCTGGAAGCCCACGAGCATCGGCCTGATCGCTGATATCAGCCGGCCAGGCTATTTCGGCTAAAGCTCAGTCTTCTGCGGCTTCGAAGTATTTCGACAGCCGCAGGCCCTGACCCGCATAGGTCGAATACGAGCCCGCTGCGCCATACGGCACATCAGGCTTCGCCGTCAGCTTCTCGAACACGAGCCGGCCGACGGGCTGGCCGTCTTCGAGGATGAAGGGCACGTCGCGCGAGCGCACTTCCAGAACGGCCTTGCCCTTGGAATGCGTGACGCCGAAGCCGGGATCGAAGAAGCCCGCATAGTGAGCGCGGAACTCGCCCAGCTCCGGCGCGATCGGCGCCATTTCTGCGGCTTCATCGAGCGGGATGACGATCTTCTCTTTCGACGCCAGAATGTAGAACTCACCCGGATCAAGCACGATGCGGCCTTCGCGTGCCCGCACCGGCTCCCAGAAATCCTCTACGGTGTGCGCGCCGATGGCGGCGAGATCGATGACGCGCGAGTGGCGCTTGGCGCGATAGCCGACGATGTCGGAATTGGTCGGATGCAGATCCAGGCTGAACGTCATGTCGCGCACCGGCGTCTGCACGCCACGGCGGATGCGAAGCTGCAGCAGGCGGTCGCCCGTACGCGCGAGCACCGAGAATGTGCGCGGGCTGATCTCGGCATAGAGCTCGCCCTGATAACCCGGCGGGATGCCATCAAAGGCACGCGCGCGATCGGATACGGCGCGCACGAACACGTCGATGCGGCCAGTCGAGCTTTTCGGGTTCGCTGAGCCCGACAGATCCTTCGGCAGCTTCACCCGTTCCTGCAACGGTACGAGATAGACGCAGCCGGTTTCCAGCACCGCGCCCTTGGTCAGATCGAGCGTGTGCATGACGAGGCTGTCGTCCAGACGGTCGGCGACAACTTGCGTCCCCGGCAGGAAGCTGGCGCGCAGGCGGTAGGCGACCTTCCCCAGCCGCAGATCGAGCGATGCGGACTGGATCTGGTCCGGCTTGATGCCGCCATCGGCGGAAATCGCGCCAGAGGCCACGATCTTCTTGAGCTCGCTGTCCGGCAGCACGCCGAGCGTCATGACGTCAGCGGCGCGCCTCTTTGCCGGAATTTTGGCAACCGCCTTCGTGGGTTTGGCTTTCGTCATTTCGGCGGGGTGACCTGGAAGGGCTGCTGGATTTCTATGAACGGCTCAAGCGCCTCGCATTTTGCGGCGTGCGCCGCAAGCATGGGCCACCCCTCGGACAGATCGAAAAGCCCCGGATGGGCATCGCCCAGGAAGCGAAGTGCGCAGGCCGTGGTCACGTCGGCATGGCCAATGGCGGAGCCGAACCACCATTCCGTGGGGTGCGCCATGCGGCTGCGCTCCAACCCGTTCAGGCAGCCGGCAATCTGCGACAGGCAACGCTCGATCCACGCGGACGTCGCACGCTCGTGCACGACCGTCTCGTAGACCATCGATACCGCCTTGTCCGACAGGCCCGTCGCCAGCGCGCAGACCTTCTGCGCCTCGCGCCGTTCTGCGCCCGCGGGCATCATCGACAGGCCAGCAGGCGCCAAGTGATCAAGCGCGTCGAGAATGGCGTGGCTTTCGATCACCACCTCGCCATTGCCCATCACCAGCGTCGGCACGCGCATCAATGGATTGTACTGTGCAATCTTCTCCGCATCGCCGAACACCGACCACGGATGATGATCAAAGGACAAACCATAGAGCCGCATCGCAATCGCGACCCGGCGCACGAACGGGCTGTCGAACTGGCCAATCAGAATCAAAGCGCAAAACTCCCTGATGCCTTTCATATCAGCACCTGCACTGGAGCGCACGCAACGCAGTGGCGTTTGCAAACTACAGGGAACACCTCCGATATTTCACATGGATGCGGCAGAAGCGCCGCCTTCAGCAACAAAGTGACAGGCTCATCTATCGCGCGAGTTGGAAGCTGACGTGTGTTCGCGCGGCCTGAAGGCACTAATCCTTTAGCAGAGCTATCTGGCGCTGTGGCTCATCACAGCCTATAGGGCGGTCGAGTCAAAGAAAGGCAGCCGCCATGACCAACGAAAAAGCCGGAAAATCCAAGAATTGGCGCCCGCAGACCCAGATGGTCCGCGGCGGAACTACGCGCTCGCAATACGGCGAGACGTCCGAAGCGCTATATCTCAATTCGGGCTTTGTTTATGACAGCCCGGAACAACAGTCGGCCCGCATGGCTGGCGATGAGCCCGGCTACATCTACTCACGCTACGCAAACCCGACCGTGCGCATGTTCGAAGAGCGCCTCGCCCAGCTGGAAGGCGCAGAAGATTGCCGTGCGACCGCGTCCGGCATGGCCGCCATCCACACCATGCTCGTCGCGCCGGTGAAGCCGGGCGACCGCATCGTGGCGCCGCGCCAGCTCTTCTCGTCGGTCGTCTGGATTCTCAAGAACGTGATGCCGAAGATGGGCGTTGAGGTGACCTGGGTCGATGGCTCGAACCTCAGCGATTGGGAAACGGCGATGGCGAAGCCCTGCCGCTTTGCGATTATCGAGACGCCGTCGAACCCGCTGCTTGATGCCGTCGACATTCGCGCTGTCGCCAACCTCACACACGCCGCCGGCGGCGAGCTGATCGTCGACAACGTGTTCGCCTCGCCTATCCTGCAGAAGCCGCTCGCTCTCGGCGCCGACTGGGTCGTCTACTCGACCACCAAGCACATGGACGGCCAGGGCCGCACGCTTGGCGGCGCGATCCTCGGCAAGACCAAGAAAATCGAGGACGATCTCCAGCAATACTATCGCCACACCGGCCCTTCCATGTCGCCGTTCAACGCGTGGGTTGTGCTGAAGGGCCTCGAGACGATGGACCTGCGCGTCCGCCGCATGAGCGACAACGCCCGCCAGATCGCGGATCGTCTTGCCACGAACAAGAAGATCGCCGCTGTCCGCTATCCGGGCCGCAGCGATCACCCGCATCATAACATCCACGCATCGCAGATGCAGGGCGGCGGATCGATGCTGTCGATCTCGGTGAAGGGTGGGCTTGAGGCAGCTTACGCTGCGCTCAACAAGCTCAACCTTATCGACATCTCCAACAACCTCGGAGACTCGAAGTCGCTGATCACCCACCCGGCAACGACCACGCACCGCACGTTGACGGATGACGAACGCGCAGCCATCGGCCTCGACAACACCTGGCTGCGTCTGTCGGTCGGCCTCGAAGATCCCGAAGACATTGCAGAGGATCTGGAACAGGCGCTCGGTTAGAGCTCCCAAAACCAGATCACACCGCTTTCTCCTCCCCAAACGGGGGGGCATCACTTCCTCTAACCCCAGACCTTAGTTGCCGTTGCAACATTTTTAGTTGCAAAAGCAACAAATCACGCCATATCACCGCTGCAACGCAAACGCCGCTCCTCCGACGCGGCGGGGGGCGTTCCGTCAGTTCAAGGATGTTTGCACATGAAAACGCTTTTCGCCGGCGCCAGCCTCGCGCTTCTCGCTCTTGCCGCCTGCAGCCCGGCGACCACGCCTGAAGCTGCGCCCGCTCCGGAAGCCGCCGCTCCCGCAGCGCCCACCCCGATCACCATCGCAGCTCCGGCTGGCGAGTACGTCGTCGACCCGACCCACGCTTCGGTCGAGTTCAAGCTGCATCACGTCGGCCTGTCGTATTACGGCCTGAAGTTCCGCACCTATGATGCAACCGTCGCTTTCGATCCGGCCAACATCGCCGCCTCGAAAGTCTCGGCCACGATCAAGGCGTCGGACATTCTCGCTGGCTACCCGGCCGACTACGTGACCAACCACCCGGGCACCAAGTTCAAATCGTGGGAAGACGATCTCGCGAACTCGACCAACTTCCTCGACGCCAAGCAATTCCCGACCATCACCTTCGCCTCGACCTCGGTTGAGCCGTCGGGCGAGCGTTCGGCGAAAGTCACGGGCGACCTGACGCTCAAGGGCGTCACCAAGCCGGTCACGCTCGACGTGACGTTCTCGGGCGAAGTTGCCTCGCACCCGTTCGCGAAAGTCCCGGCCATCGGCTTCTCGGCCACCGGCACGTTCAAGCGCTCGGAATTCGGCCTCGACTATCTGTCCAGCATGATCGGTGACGACGTGAACTTCGAAATCGAAGGCGACTTCGTCCAGAAGGTCGCCCCGGCAACTCCTGCGGCACCCGCGCAATAATCACGCGCGCTGCACTAAAATCGTTTCACATATGCAAGGGGGCGCGAACACTTGTGGTTCGCGCCCCTTCTCTTTAAGCCGATCCTTGGGACAGCGAGCAAAGGGGTGGACGACAATGGCCGCCGCCTATCCTTATGAGGCAGAGACAGACGGCATTGTCGTGCGCGTCCGTCCTATGTTTATCGACGAGGAAAGCTCGCCCGAGGACGACAAGTTTCTCTGGGCCTACCAGATCGAAATCGAGAACCGCGGAAAGCAGACGCTGCAGCTGATGACGCGGTATTGGCAGATCACGGACTGCGACGGGCGCATCCAGGAGGTGCGGGGAGAAGGCGTCGTCGGCAAACAGCCCGTGCTGCGACCGGGAGCAAGCTTCGAGTACACCTCGGGCTGCCCGCTCACCACGCCATCGGGCATGATGCAGGGCGCCTATCAGTTCGAAAATGACGAGGGCGATTTCTTCGAGGCGAAGATCCCCCTCTTCGCGCTCGATAGCCCCTATGACGAGCGTCGCCCGAACTAGGCGTCCGTCATTCGCGACTGCAACAGCGGCGTCAGCCAGTCTACAAACACCCTGAGCCGTGACGACAAATGCCGCCTGTGGGGATAAACGATCGACAGCGGCATCGTCGCAGCCGTGAACTCAGGCAAGACCTCCACCAGTTCATTTCGTGCGATGCACTCACGCACGTCGTAGGCAGGTATCTGTATTAGCCCGAGACCAGCCAGACAGCAGGCGATGTATGCTTCTGCGTTGTTCACCACGACGCGCGACCGCACGTCTCGGAACCGCAGCTCGCCATCCTCCGTCCATTCCCATGGCTCGATGCGCCCGTTCGACGGCAGCGCATAGCCAATTGCGAAATGCCGATCCAGGTCCTCGATCGAAGCCGGCCTTCCGTGCTTCGTGAGATAGGCAGGACTGGCGCAGTTCAAAAGCCGCAACTCACCAATCCGCCGCGCGATGAGCGCCGAATCTCTAAGCACGCCGACCCGCACCGCACAGTCGACGCCTTCCTCGACCAAATTCACCATGCGATCCGATACGCCCAGTTCAATCTCCATATCGGGATAGCGCTCGATAAATTTTGGTAGTTCCGGCGCGATGATGAGCCGACCTACGCGACCAGGAACATCCACACGCAGCCGTCCCGTCAGCCCACCCGACTCCTGGCGAAATAGCCCTTCTGTTTCTTCGACATCCGACAGCAATCGCACGCAGCGTTCATAGAACGCCTCGCCATCGAGCGTCGCCACGACGCGACGCGTTGTCCGATGAAGCAACAGAGCGCCGACGCTACCCTCCAATGCCTGAACAGCTGCCGACACTGTTGAGCGCGGCAACCCGAGCACCGCGGCCGCTCGCGTAAAGCTCCCGGCCTCGATCACAGCGGCAAAGGCCTTCATCCGATCAATCCGATCCATGCCCCCCCTCCTCACATTGTTCGTATTTTTCGTCGAATGATGTCAAAAATTGCCGACTTGTCCAAATAATCAGACGGATCAAATTGCTCAAGTCAATTCGCACTCGCGCACTCACGAGGGGCGCACGTCAAAAAACCATGGAGGCAAGCAATGGCCGATCATCGAATTTCCGGCAAAACCGTCCTGATCGCTGGCGGCGCAAAGAACCTCGGCGGCCTGATCGCCCGGGACCTTGCGGCCAACGGGGCCAAGGCAGTCATGATCCACTACAACAGCCCGGCGACGCAGGCCGCCGCCGAGGCAAGTCGCTCGGCCATCGAAGCATCGGGCGCCGCAGCCCACATCTTCCGGGCGGACCTCACGACGGCGGGCGCAGTTACGGATCTGTTCGCCGCGGCAAAGTCAGCCATGGGGTCCATCGACATTGCGATCAACACGACCGGCATGGTGTTGAAGAAGCCGTTCGCTGACATCAGCGAGGCCGAATACGACACCATGTTCGCAATCAACGCCAAAGCGGCGTTCTTCTTCCTGAAGGAGGCTGGCCTTCACGTCTCCGACAACGGCAAGGTGTTGACGCTGGTCACATCGTTGCTGGGCGCCTTCACGCCCTTCTATGCCGCCTATGCCGGCGCCAAGGCGCCTGTCGAGCATTTCACGCGCGCCGCCGCGAAAGAGTTCGGCGCACGCGGCATCTCTGTCACCGCCGTTGGCCCCGGCCCGATGGACACTCCGTTCTTCTATGGCCAGGAGGCAAAGGAAGCGGTCCAGTACCACTCGACCGCCGCAGCGCTTTCGCCTTTCTCGAAGACGGGCCTCACGGACATTGAGGATATCGTGCCGCTGATCCGCTTCCTCGTTTCCGATGGCTGGTGGATCACGGGCCAGACCATTCTCGCGAATGGCGGCTACACGACCAAATAGCGTCCGCACGACAAACGATACCCCGCCGGCTCCACCGGCGGGGCATTCGTCGCTGATCAGCAGCTTACTGCTTCGACAGACCCGCAATGAGCTCGGCGATATCCTCGCCCTGCGCATCCTTGAGCATGCGCGTTGTGTTCGGGTGCGTGGTGTTGAACCAGCCCGTCAGCTTCTCGCCTTCAGTCCCTTCGCCAGGCAGATTCGCCAGCTTCATGGACCGGAACGGCTTGGCCGCCGGATTTGGCGAGGCGGTTTCATCCGCCGTCGCCGCATGACACGTGCTGCACATGGCGACCGCATAAGCCGCGCCCCGCTGCGCATCGCCCTCACCCGCCCACGCAGGCGCAATGGCCGCGCAAACCGCAATAACCGAAAGTGTGATGTTCCTGAGCATTCGCTCCCTCCCTTGTATGGGACAGAGCAGAATGCGGGGCCGCCCGGCGGCGTTTGACCTGGATCAAATGGCGACAACGGGCGCACCCCAGGGCGCGCCCGCGTCAGTCAGCCAGATTCACTAAATAGTATCGACCGGAAAGCGGTACAGCCTTCCGCAGAACTGGCAGTCGGCGGTGATTGCGCCGTCGGCGGCTGCCAGCGTCTCGAGTTCATCGCGCGGCATCTGCCGGAGCGTGGTCAGCAGCTTCTCGTCCGAGCAGGTGCACTTGTCGGTCAGCGGCTTGGGCTCTTCGAGCCGCACGCCCGCCTCGTGGAAGAGACGGAAAAGCAGCGTCGAGGACGACACATCCGGATCGACCAGCTCGATGTCCTGCACCGTATCGAACAGGTGGCGCGCATTGTCCCACTGCTCGACCGTGTCGCCGCGCGAGTCATCGGCGGCAACCTGCTGGATCATCGCGCCGCCCGAGCGCCAGCGCTTCGTGCCGCCCGGTTCGGAAATTTCCGCCACGGTCAGACGCACGCGCGTCGGGATCTGATCCGACTGGGCGAACCAGGTCTGGGCGCAATCGGCCAGCGTCGCGCCCTCGATCGGCACGAGGCTTTGCCACGGCTGCTGATCGGGGTCGTTCGGCTGGAGCAAGAGCGCGAGCACGCCCGCACCCAGCACCTGCGGGATGTGAGGCCGCTGGCCCTTGTTGATGCGGTCGAGGTTGTCCCACTTCGCCTTGTCGAGGCGAAGATAGCCGCGCACGCCGCCATCGGAGCGAGCCTCGGCGACAAGCAAGGGGACCGGGCCCCCGCCCTGCGCCTGCACCATCACGCGGCCGTCGAATTTCAGCGAGGCCGAAACCAGCACGGCGAGGGTCACCGCCTCACCCAGCAGGTGAGCGGCCCAGCGCGGATAATCGTGGCGCTTGAGAATGGGGTCGAGCACGCCGTCGCCGAGGCGCGCAATGCGGCCGCGGACCGAGGTGTCCTCGATCTGGAAGGTCGCGACGAAATCATCGCCGGCGCCCGTGGGATCAATGGGGAACGGTTTATCAGACATTCCGGGGGAGCTATCATGTGTGAGCATCCGCGCCAAATGGGCGTTGGACCCCGGGTTTTCAACCTGTCCGCAGCTGGGGTCATTCTTGACTCCCCAACCTGCCGCAATGCGCCATATTGGGCTGCATGACCCAGAACAATGATACGCCCGTTTCCGACCGCATCCGCGCCCGCCTGGTCGCGGCCAAGCGGCGCTTCCACGCCAACGACAATATCTCGGCCTATATCGAGCCGGGCGAACTGGAGGCCCTGCAAAAGGAAGTCGAGGGCCGGATGAAGGGCGTGCTCGACAGCCTGGTGATTGACACGGAGAGCGATCACAACACCCACGAGACGGCGCGGCGCGTGGCCAAGATGTACCTCAACGAGGTGTTCAAGGGCCGCTATGTGCCCGCGCCTTCGGTGACCGAATTCCCGAACGTGTCGTCGCTGAACGAGTTGATGATCGTGGGGCCGGTGACGGTGCGCAGCGCGTGCAGCCATCACCTGTGTCCGATCATGGGGCGGTTGTGGATCGGCGTGATGCCGAACCAGAATTCGAATTTGATCGGGCTGTCGAAATACACGCGTCTCGCCGAGTGGGTGATGTCGCGTCCGCAGATCCAGGAGGAAGCGATCACGCAGATGGCGGATCTTCTGGGCGACAAGCTGAAGCCGGATGGCGTCGCGGTCGTGATGGAGGCGGACCATTTCTGCATGCAGTGGCGCGGGGTGCGCGACAATGCGAGCAAGATGATCAACTCGGTGATGCGCGGCGTGTTTCTGCATGATCCCACGTTGAGGCGCGAGTTCCTGTCGTTGCTGAGCTTGAAGGCATGAGGGTGCGTTCTCGCAGGTGGCTGCGAGGTGAGGCAGTTGGTAATTCGCAATCGAGTGGGATGAGGGAGGTCCGCGCGAAGACGCGCAGCCCCCTCCGTCTCGGCGCGAAGACGCGCCGATCCACCTCCCCCGCGCTTTGCGCGAGGGAGGACTG